>Ga0209542_10001165_pt1 | contig 62728 bp, 69 predicted proteins | sample RifCSPhighO2_01_FD_184028 | JGI IMG/M metagenome (GOLD analysis project Ga0209542, IMG submission 184028) | Soil microbial communities from Rifle, Colorado - Rifle CSP2_plank highO2_0.1 (SPAdes) (version 2) | ecosystem: Environmental > Terrestrial > Deep subsurface > Rock core/Sediment ...
TCTGTGGCTCTTCGTCGGCCTTCCTCCCGCAGTAATCGATCCTTGAGGTCTTGAATTCTTGGGTCTTTTGATCCCTTGAATTCCGCCGCAGGCGGTCGAAAAAAATTGGGGCTATCCACAACACACCGTGGATAGCCCCTTAACTATTTCTATTATTGGAGTAGTAGGGCATTATTGAGCGGAACACTTCTTAAGTTCCACATTAATATCAATCGTTCTCTCTAGTTGATCACGGTCCCTTAACTCTCACGGTCGTGAGAGTTAAGGGACCGTGAGTTCTTAAGAATTACTACTGAACTAGGTTGTGAGTTGTAAGAAACTCCAAAAGCTCATCTTTAGTCCACCAACCAAAGTCTGCAGGGATGTTAGCGCTCCTAAATTGAATTACCTCTGTTACTTCAGAAGTGGAAGAGGGAAGAAGCTCAAGATCAGCGATGACATATGGAGTAAAAGCCCACTGCTGGTCTTTTTGCTGGATATCAGATTCAATAGTGAGAATGCGATATCCTTGAATAGCAACACCCGCTTGTTCTTGCACAGTACGGGCAATAAAGTTCTCTATAGATTCTCCATAACGAATTAAATTGTGACAAAAATACAGTAATCCTTCCGGGTGATCTTTTGCAGACGGGGGCAGCTCATGACCTGGAATTGCATTAGGTCTCCTTAGAGCGACAATATTGCCCTGAAATTTAAGAATTATCTCAAAACTAATATGGCAACCACCAGGAATTTGATCTGAAGTAGGTGGACCAAAGTTAGCCTCGTTATGTGACCATTTATATTCAAATGCCATTTATTCCCATTATAACTGATTTATAGGGGATTATTTACAAATATACGCGTTTGCGTCGCACATTGGGCGTATCAAAAGAAAACCGCCCGACCGAAGCAGGGACGGCTTTCGGTGGGCGATTAGGCAGCGACGGACTTCGTCGTATCGACTGATTCCTCGACAGGCTTGAAGAAGTAGCTGTTGCCGAATACACTGGTGCAGCGGCCGTGAGTGAGGGGATCGATATGCAGTCCCTTCCATCCACCCCACTCGCGCTTGTAGACAAATTCCTTCTTGAATCCCTTGAACTTAGGGTCGGCGTCGGTGAATTCGAGTTCGCCGGGAAGAAGGTTGGTGATGGTGCCCTCGGCAACCTCCTGGCCGTTCTCGATAAGCTTCACACGCATTCCTCGCTTAAGGGTCGTCTGGGCTTCCTGCAAGTCCATTAACTTAGCGTCCTTTCAGCGCGAAGGTTAGATCAGATCCTGACATAACTATAACATAGTTGAGGGGATTTCTCCAGTCACCAGAGGGAGCGCGGGTTTAGCTCAAGGGTGGATACGTCGCACAATATATCTTTGCGGTCGTGACAATGGTTAAACTGAGTAGATTCTAATTCACATTTTAATTTATTTTTTTAATTTTTTCAGATTTGTGTCAGTGCACATTGTTTCTATTGTTTCCATTTCGTACTTCCCCATTTCTCTTTAGTAGTATAAGCTCTGCTGTGATAAGAGAATCCATAATTACTATTTCCTCTACTCCTTAAAATAATGTACGACACTTCCCCACTTTTAATCTTGACATAATTAAAAATTATTGTGTAATAAAAATACCCAGCACACGCTGGGTATTTTTATTTTTCTCGTATGGAGAAACTACATTGTTGATGAGGAAGGAGATGCCGAGCACTCTCGACACGTTCTTTTGTGTGTTAAGAGCTCGTAGACTGCGGCAAGACCTACCAAGACGTATACAATTCTTGGTACGATGTCGCCAAGTCCACCGAGTAGCCACTGTACGACATCAAGACTAAATACGCCGATCAGTAGCCAGTTAAGTCCTCCAACTATAAGAAGAAGAAATGCTACAAAATGTAAACTCTTCATAAGCTAGTATTGAGTTGTTGGTGAATAATAAATGTCGACCTCCTAAACATAGATAAAGTATACGATATTTCTACTACAGATGTTTAGTTTTATGCACAGACGACAATAAGGCTTCCTATCGAAGCACATTTGCATCTTGAAGGTAATCGAGGGGGTTAAGATATGCTTCTAGCGCCGCCACAGGCATATAAGCTGGACCACAATTTGTTATTTTTTTAATATCACCCAGTCTTACAATTTTTACTGCATCGCTTACATAAACAGTATAGTGAAGATGAGGGCCTGTTGAATAACCAGTATTCCCTGAGTAACCAATTGTTTCCCCCGTACTTACGGGCTCACCCGCGCTAACATTAATAACCGAAAGGTGGGCGTACAGTGTAGAAAGTCCATTATTGTGACGAAGGAGGATCCACTTACCATATGAATAGCAACCCGGAACTATATCGGTATTTCCTACCCCACTTACAACACCGCTTAATGAGGCTTTTACCGGTGTTCCTTGTGAGGCAGCAAAATCAATTCCATTATGGCCCTGTCCTGCGTATGCACCTGATTTTGCAAATGCTGTATTTCCAAAATATTGGGTAATCCGCAGCGCAGAAAGAGGCCACGCAAGAACACCTTGTCCAGATGTCGGGATGGAATCTGGGTCAAGTGTATATTTAAGCTGGGCCTCAAGGTCTTGTAGTTCTCGAGTAAATTGCTCATAAGAAGCACGTTTTTCTTCAAGTAGTTTCTGATATTCTGATTCCTTATTTTGTGTTGCCTTTAGTAGGTAATCTTTCTCTTGTCTATTTTGGTCAAGCACCTGTTTTTTTCCTGAGAGATCTTTTTTGTTCGGTTTCATTTTTACGAGATTCAAGCTCTGCCTTCAATGCGGTAAGCTCTTCAAGGTCATCATTCATAGCTCCCTGAAACCGTTCAAGTGTCTCCACATGATCCCACAATTCTGAAAGATTTTCATATGTTAATATTGTTTCAACGAGAGTGTCGGACTCCACATTATTAAGTGTTCTCAACGTTTCGGAAAGAGCACTTTTGTTGTTTGTTACACGTCGCTCTTTTTCGGTTATTTGACTCTCGAGTTCTTCAATAGTGAGATCGGTTGAACTTATTTTTTGTTGCGTCAGTGTTATATCCGTTGAAACTTTCTTTCGCGAGATGTCCAATGTGTTAACCGCACTTTCCAACGTTTTTTTCTCATTCCCGACCACCGTAAGTGTTTCCTCGTATTCTTTTATTTCACGTTCGAGTTGGTCAATCTTTTTGCTTCTATCTTCAATTTTGCTTTGTATTTCCGTAGCAGACTCTGCATATACATGGGGTATCATTAAGCCCATACTCCCCCATACGAGCACTGCGAGAAATATTTTTGTAGTAAATGCTCTAGTGCTCATGGGGTACAAGTAATTTAATAGCTGTTTCAAGGCGAGAAATTGTCTCCGCTTTACCGAGGAGACTTGCTAAAGAAAAAGGATCAGGAGACTTACTCTTTCCTGAAAGGGCAAATCGCATAGGCCACAGTACAGCACCACGTCCCTCTTTGTCTGCATATGCCCACACAGCATTTTTAATTATCTCTTCTGTGAAAATATCTGAGTCAATTTTCCCTAGCAACACGAGAATTTCTCGCAAATGATTTACTGTCGCTTGCTCTGAGGACTCCCCCTTTGGGAGCAGATCTGACGCATCATAGGTTGGTTGCATAAAATAGTAGTCAAGTTCCCCTATCTTCCCCTGTTCCGTTAATTCATCAAATCGCGAGAGGCGTTCACGTAATGTTGGTGTGAGCGCTTTTACTTTGTCAGTGGTATAACCATCGAGGTTTCTCACTTCTTCTGGGAGAAAACTTTCTATAAGTTGAGCCGCCTCTTCAAGTGGTAGGTGCTCTATATAGTGATGATTAAACCAGTTCAACTTTTCTTGACTGAAAATTGCTCCTCCTTTTTGGATTTTTTCGAGAGAAAACAACGTAACAAGTTCTTCCATTGAGAAAAATTCCTGATCTGTTGCTCCCGGGTTCCATCCAAGTAAGGCAAGGTAGTTGACAATAGCCTCCTTTAAATAGCCCATTTTACGATACTCAGTGAGGCTGACCGCACCCTTTCGTTTTGATAGTTTTGTGTGATCTGGGGCTAAAATAAGCGGAATGTGGGCATATAAGGGTTGTTCATAGTCTAATGCCTTCCCTATCAATATTTGACGGGGTGTATTTGAAATATGGTCCTCCCCTCTTATGACGTGTGTTATCTCCTCATCATGATCATCAACAACAACAGCAAGATGATACAGGGGCTCAGTTATACTTCTGGCGATAACAAAATCACCTAACTCTTCTGTATTAAAAGTTATTTCTCCTCGTATGAGGTCGTTAAATGATATATCCTCTCCTTTATTGCGTAGTCGAATGACATCAACTTCTTTTGTCGGGTCATCCTTCTTTTTTTCTCGGGAAACATATGCTTTATCAAGAGTAATCAATTGATTGAGTGCTTTTGTGTGTTGTTTTATGTGCTCGCTTTGCCGGTAGAGGGCGTCATGTTTAAGACCAAGCCACGCTAATCCAGAAAGGATATCTTCCTCATACTCCTTCTTATCGCGCTCTTTATCAGTATCCTCAATGCGAACGATAAACTCACCGTTTTCGTGGTGTGCAAAAAGAAAATTAAAAAGCGCACTCCTCACTGTCCCGATATGGAGGTTTCCTGTTGGACTTGGAGCTATGCGAGTGCGTACTTTTTTCATCTTAATTCCGTTATTTAAATTCGTGAGATAATCCGATAGTGATAATCGCCTCTGCTATGGATCGTGCGGCCTTTGGCTTTGAGAATTTTTTTGCGGCAGCTCCCATTTGGTTTAACAAAGATGTGTCACCAATCAGTCGATTAATCTCAGAAAGGAGAAGGTTGGGTGTAAGATTTTTTTCTTCAACAACAATAGCCGCTCCTGACCTCGCGTAAGAAAAAGCATTCTTTGTTTGATCATGAGATATGTCCTCGGGAATAGGGATCATAATTGATGGAACTCCCCACATAGCAATTTCAAATATCAACCCAGAACCTGCACGGGATATGATAAGGGTTGCCGCGCCTGCTGCCATACGGAGCGCTAATGGATTAAGGAAATCAAAAACGTGATAGCGATTTTGATGTGGGTTTTCACGAAGAATAAACGAAGCTGTCCGTTGTACTTCTTCGAAGTTATGTTCTCCTGTTTGGTGGATAATTTGATAAGTATTTACCAGTTTAGGAAGCGCGTCGAGAATCGTATCGTTAATTCTCTGTGACCCCAAAGAACCTCCCACGATGAAAAGAGTTGGTAGCGTATTATCTAGATCAAGGAATTCCTTCCCTCCCTCCTTTGCAACAACATACAGAGAATGCCGAACAGGTTGTTGCGTTAGTGCTGTCTTTTTTTCGTCAAAGAAGGTGGCGGTCTCAGGATAGGACACCGCTATTTTTTTAGCAAATTGTGCAGACCATTTTGTTACTCTCCCCGGGACGGCATCTGATTCATGAATAATGACTGGGATACGAAGGAGACGAGCCGCGACAAGTGTTGGAAAACTGGCATATCCACCTTTGCTAAAAATGACGTCAGGATAAATTTGATACAACTGCCAAATCGATCCTAGTATGCCTGTTATTGTTTTTAGCAGATCCGTAACATTTAACAGAGAAAAATATCTACGCATCTTTCCTGCAGGACTCTGCTTGAATTCAATGTTATTTTCGTATAGGGCACGAGAGTCATATGGTTCAGGACCGATATAAAACAATTTTGGATCAAGTAATTTTCGCTCAGCGATAATAGTATTAATTTCCTCTGCAACGGCAATTATGGGATAAAAATGCCCGCCTGACCCTCCTCCTGTAAAAACAACTTTCATATTATTATTTTAATTTTGCGTATCGCGAAACATTAAGTACGATGCCAACCCCCACAAGTGCAAAAAAAAGCGCCGTGCCTCCATGACTGATGAATAAAAGTGGCAAGCCAGTTAAGGGGAAGATACCAATAAGTGAACCGATATTTATGAATGATTGAGATACTATTAGTATAACAATCCCTACGACAAGCAGTCCACCAAATTGGTCTGGGGAGTGCGTTGCAATCTTAAGACCACGAAATGCAAAAAAAATAAATAAAGAAAGTAACAAAAGCGCGCCCATAAAACCAAATTCCTCGGCAAATACGGCAAAAATGGAATCCCCCATCGGTTCGGGCAGGTAATCAAACTTTTGCACACTTTGACCAAATCCTCTACCAAAGATATGTCCTGATCCTATGGCAATTAATGATTGCTGTATTTGATAACCATTCCCTAAAGGGTCAGATGATGGATTTAGGAATGTGAGAATACGGTCCATGACGTACGGTCTTAAAAAGACTAATGCAGAGAGACCAATAAGTGACAAAAATCCAAGTCCAGAAATGTCGCGCCAGCGAACGCCGGCAGCGATAAGCATAGAAAGACCGGTGGCTAGAATAACAAGAAACGTGCCAGTGTCAGGCTGCAGGAGCAGAACAATTCCAACAAGTGCACTTAAAATAACAAATGGCAGGACTCCCTGTTTAAGCGAATATATATGCGCTCGGTTAGCAGAAAGTAGCGCAGCAAGATAAATAACAAAACCAAGTTTCAAGAACTCAGCTGGCTGGAAAGTAGTAAAACCAAGATCAATCCATCGTGTCGCACCGCCGGCACTAAATCCAATTGCGGGTACGAAAACAAGAAGCGTTGAAAAAATAGAAAAAAGGAAAAGAGGGAGAGCATATTTTTTATACAATCGATAGTTGATTCTTGTTGTTATGAGGAGCGCTACACAACCTCCTAAGATGCCAATAAGAATTTGTCCAGTAGCAACAGATGTAAAGCTCGCCCCTTCACGTGCAAGTAGTCCAAGAGATGCAGAAGAAAAAATAAGGAAACCCGCGAATACCAGTGCCACTACGGAAAAGAGAAATGGTTTATCGATTGGACTGTGAGCTTTTCCCATATTTTAACCAATAAAAGCTATAATCATACCGAGGAGAGCAAAAATAATGGATAAAATCCAATATCGCATTGCTATTTTATAGTTAGGCCACCCGATTGCTTCAAAATGGTGGTGAATGGGGGCAACCCGAAAGAGTTTTTTCCCCGCCCATCTTTTTGAAAATATTTGAAGGATGTTGGATGCAACTGTTACTAAGAGTAGGAATCCAATGATAGGCAAAACAGCGATACCTACTCCCTCCCCTAGGGTATCCGTCATAAAAGCGATAACCGCAATGGTAAGCGTAAGACCCATTGTTCCTGTTTCTGTCATATAAAAACGTGCAGGCGGTATATTGAACCACAGAAATGCGAGTACCGCACCTGCAAGCATGGCAGAGAATGCCGCTAGATTTATTTGTCCTTGATGGAATGCTATTGCCGCATAGGCCATAAAAATACTTGCAAAGACTCCACCTGACAGACCGTCTATGCCATCAATGACACCGCTTGCGTACAGTGCAAGGGAAAGAGCCATAAAGAAAGGTATGATGAGCCACCCAATTGTTAAAACTCCACCAAATGGAACGCCAATGCTTGTGATGTCAAGCTTGCTATAAAACCACCATCCTACAAAAGCAGACATAAGAATAACAAAAAAGATTCGCCGTCTTAGTGAAAGCCCATTACCATCGCCCCATATATCAAGAAAATCACTTGCAAGTCCTACAAGTGATCCAAGTAATAAGGTAAAAAGTGGAATCCATGTCTGTTCTCGTGAAAGAAAGTCAAGTTTTATTGTCGCGGTGCTCGGAAAGAGTTTTGCAACAATAAAAATACCAATAATAGTAATAACAGCGCTTCCCCATATTACGATACCCCCCATACGTGGCGTTGTTCTTTCGTTTTTCTGATGGAGTTTATTAAATTCACTAGCCACTGTCCCGTCCAAGGCTATTTTGCCCCCCAGGCGTTTCCACGCTTTGTATTTATACAAATAGTGCGTTAATAGGGGTGTTATTAATATGCCAACCCAAAATGCAAGTGCGGCCGGGACTATAACCTTAACAACATCAACAATCATGATGCTTATTCTAACGAATTGTAGAGCTACTGCAAAGCTATTACTTTTAGTGTTTCCTGTATAAGTGTATCAACATCTGAGAAACGTCCCTCAATACTTGATCCAAGAACTGCAATCACTATAGGATGATTAATGCCCGCATCAAAGGCAATAACTAAGTTACCTCCTGCCAAATCGGTAAATCCGGTTTTGGATGCCATCAGTCCGGGAATCTTATCAATGATTTGGTTAGTATTTATGGCGTGATGCTCATCCAGCCCACCATCTGACAGGTAGGCGCTTTCTGGTCTTCGCGTTGATTCAGTGACCGAAAGATTGTTTTTTATCGCATACATTAACAGGGTTGCCACGTCGTGCGCAGAGCCATATCCTCCACTTGTGTATTCTGTTGAATCGAGTCCTGTGGGATTGAGGAAGTACGTTTGTGCCAAACCGAGTACTGTCGCCTTTTCATTCATGTGAGTAATAAACTGGTCTACTGATGACTTTTGAACAAGCGCTTTTGTCTCCGCCTCCTCTTCTATTTTTTCTCCTGCAGCGCGCGCAAGTGCAAGCGCGCCATCATTTGCGGAAACTACTAGTGTAAAACTCAATAAATCACGGACAGTCCATCGCTCACCGCTCACAAGGCCACTATTCCCTTCGACAAGCAGATCACTGTCACTGATAGCAATTGATTCATCTGCCTTAAGGTACTCGGAAGCAACAATAGCTGTCATAAGTTTTGTCAGTGACGCGAGCGGTAACTGTGCTTCTTCGTTTTGTGCGTACAAAACATTGCCTGTTGTTATATCCAAAACATAAGCCGCTTTTGCCTCAAGTTTTACTGTTGGTGAAATCTGCGTAGAGGCGAGGTTTACCGCCCGCGGTTCACTTTCTAGAACCGTTATTTTATTCCTTTGATGTTCGAGAAAGAAGAGAAGAATAACCAAAAGTGCAATAACAAACAAACTAATCGTAAAAAGCACCGCCATTCTTTTATTTTCCGTTGTTTCCATGTTATACAATTTCATCTGCTGCTGCTTTTTCTTCAGAATCAAACGAATCAAGCTCCTCGCGTATACTTTCATAATCCGGCAATTCCTCCAACTTTGATACGCCAAGATGGGCAAGTAATTCAATTGTTGGTTTATAGAGATATCGCCGCTGATCCTGTGGATTCAAGACTTTTTCTATAAGCCCCCGTATTAATAAGTTTCTAAGGATAAAAGTTGAGTTTACACCTCGTATATAGTCTATTTCAGCGCGTGTCACCGGTCCCTTGTACAATATGATAGAAAGTGTTTCCGACCCCGCTTTTCCCAATGGGCGCGATCGTTCCTCACGTTCAAGACCATGGATCATATCTGAGAGTTCAGGTGCAATCCGGAGCTCTACGCTGTCATCAAGTATAATAATACGCAATCCCCTCCCCGACAGCGCCTGTTCAAGTGTCGTGAGAGCGGCAGTTACATTTTCTTTAGTTTCGTTCAAGATAGTGGCAAGTTCTTTAACAGCAAGTGGCTCACCGCTGTAAAAAAGCAAAGCTTCGATTTTTTGTTCAATTGTCATGTTACGTGTAGCGAGGTGTTTGAACGTTATCAGTGCGCATTGTTATATCAGCAAATCTTGCATCTTGCTCTACGTCAAGAATGCCACGTTTTACGAGTTCAAGCATAGCAAGAAAACTAACAATTACCATAACTTTTAATTCTTTTTCGGTGCCCTCTCTTTGTCCAGCAAAGTCTTTAAATGATAATTTTAAATTCGTAGAAATACGCTCACTTAACCTATCAACCATTTCCTCAAGACTGATAACTTTTTGTACGAGCGCCTCGGGCGCACTTTCCTTTTTAGGCAGATTAGCGATGACTGCACTAATATGAGCGTACAGAAGAGGAATAGTGCAGGTGCTATCTGGCGCGAATACAACTTCAGCACGAAACGAATTAACACGGGCAAGAAAAATCCTTTCACCAAAACGAGTGAGAATATGTGGGGCAATTTTTGCGAAGCACTTGTAGAGCTTTAGGCGTCTCTCAAGGTTTTGTATGTCCCCCTCCTCTTCTTCCGTAAGTGAAAGTGATGGAAGAAGCGAGCGCGATTTTATAAGTAAAAGCGTAGAAGCAACCCAAATAAAATGAGCTGATTTTGATATGGACTGGTCTTCCCCACCTTTAAGATACGCTAAGAAGTCATCGGTAACTGTTGCCAATGAAATGTCGTTTATATGCAGTTTTCGTTTCTCAATAAGATGGAGGAGTAATTCAAGCGGACCCTCAAAAACGGGTGTCTTTATCTGAAATCCTTCGGCATCCATTCCTAAAGTATACGTTTTATACTCCCCTATCTCAAGATTATGTGATCAACTATAATCCTGAGAAGATCGGGGGGTTACTCTCCTAGTAACTCTATGCGCTTTACCTCAACACCCGATTCAGTCATCTCACCATGTACTACTGCCTTTGCTGGCTCAACGAATTGGTCAGGGTTGCATACTACAGTACTACCATCTGGCATCTGACACATGCTTTGAGAACTGAAGAAGAGCGGTGCTGTGTGACCTTTCTCGTTGTTCTCTTCAAAAACAAGGTGCCAATATTGAGAATCAAGAGGAGGAACAACACTCTTTAATAAGAAGCCCTCTCGCTCAAAACTAAATTCTCGTGGAGCAGAAAATTCGCCCGGTGAACAGTGGATATCGCTCATATACCATCCACCATTATGCTGAAGGAGGGTGATAGTTGCTTGCCCTGTTAATTCTTTTTGCTTCGAGGTAACAAGTATCTGTGTCTCATCTTCGTGCTTGTATATGGTCCTCACGGAAATTCCTGTTGGTGTCTCTGTTTGGCATAAAACGGGGTCAGGCTCCGTAGTGGGATGTCCTTCCGCGTTTAGAAGTCGATCTCTTAACTCTTTACTTAAGATTGGTGCGTTTGCAAGACCAAGCTTATACGGATCAGCAGATGCTGATTGCAATGCATCTAGCCATGGATTGTAGAAATCAAAGACGATATCAATAGGATCGTCCATAGATACTTCTTGTTTCAATCCTTGCCATACATTACCTTTGTTAAAGAATAACCATGCACCAGCGGCGACCACGGCGAGTATCACTACACCTGTAATAATTATATTTTTTTGTTTCATATATTATGTGAATATTTGTGACTGTCTTATCATACCATATTCAGATTTTGATTACCTCACGTAAGAGCTCTGGTATTTCACCTACTTCTTTCCCAAAGTGGCCTCGGCCGTTAAATTGCAAAAATTTAGCAGATAACATCTCAGCAGTTATTTCACCATGAGAAAACGGGACCCACTGGTCATCTCTTGAATGGAGAACAATAAAATTATTGCAATGGGTCCTTATTTTCTTAAAGTCGTATCCGTTTTTAGTGTAAAAATCGTAGTTTGACTCACTTGGTATAGCCTTATCACTCAATCGACCAGAGTTAGTGGCAACCAGTATAACTTTTTTTACTTGTTTTTCTACTGGTTGACGCTCAAGCCATCGAAGTATTGCTACACCACCACGTGAATGGCCGACCAAAATGGTGTTTTCATCAGGTTTTGTTTTATCAATTTCAGCGAGCCATTCATCCATAACTGGTTCAGATGCTTTAGGAAAAGCAGGAGCAATGTATTCATATCCTAACCTTTTTACCTCCTCACCAAACCATGGATACCATTTCTGGCTCGGGTCGGTATCTTTTCCGTGTGCTAGTACTACCTTCATAATTAAAAATTAAATTTTTCTGATCCATCTTGTCCGTACAACTCATCGTTCCAGAATTTTATAAATGAAGGCTTAATAATCCATACTCGACTCTTGTTATCCTCTGAACGAATATAGTCTAATGTCAAGGAGTCTTTAAATTCTGGAAAATTGGTGTTGTGGAGATGTATGCCAGTCTCTGTTTCTTCTTCAGTTTCCGAAATATGACAGGTGCCTCTACCTTGAACACCCTTCCTGTCGAGGTGACTGCTTGGATTAAACCACACTGTTGAAAATGTCACATTTGGCTTTTTGATAATGTGTTTACTGTGCTCCGCTTCCACACCACTCACAAAATAGATATTGAAATTATTATCAACTCCGTGGAATACATTCACAATCCAAGGATCATCGCCTTGTGTAGCAATAACAAGGAATTTTTGCGATTTGAGAAACTCTAAGAGTCTTGTTTTATTGTCCATGCGGTAATTTTACTAGAAAGTTACTAGTGGGTCAGCTAATAAATTTCTACAGTTTATGAGTCAATAGTGTAAGAAATCTTGGTACGTCCTTTTTTAGATGTCACTTTGCGTATGGTGATGTGACCAATGTCACCGGAATTGTTCACGTGCGTACCACCACAGCCACACGACTCATGTCCATCAAATCCCACAACTCGCACACTCTTACCCGGGGGAGCTGAAATGTTCTTATTTTTCGCATCTTCTTCACTGAACATTTCCTTACGCATAATCAATTGATTGCCAATTAGTTGATTTACTTTTGCCTCAAGTTCTAGCCTAAATGCTTCGGTGTCTTCAACTTCTCCATTACCCTCAACGTATGGTCCATCAATAAAATGAAAGCCTTTTTCAAGTGTTACCTCAGTACCCATATCCTGCACAGCACAGTCAATTAAGTGCCCGCCTGAGTGGATGCGTGCATGTAGTTCTCGTTTTTTCTTGTCTATTTCTAAGGAAACGCCCTCACCGTCTTTAAATGTTCCTTTTTCAAACTCACCAAAATGCCATACGATTCCATCGGGATCTAAGCCAACAAAAGTAACCTTAAACACAGCACTAGCTGAACGAATATAACCACTATCTGTGGGTTGCCCACCTCCCTGCGGGTAGAAAATAGTCTTATCTAAGATTACAGCTCTACCTTTCTCATTCTCACGCATCTCTACAAAGTTCGCTACTGTTTTGAACAAATAGGTATCCTTAAAATAGAGTAGCTCTGTCGTCATGAGTTTAGTATAGCATGTTAGAGAGCTCCAAAATATGAAGCTCAGTTTATATTTAACGAGGGTTAAACTTTCGTTATTTATTGAATCATTTTTATAAAATCGCCACGTAGTATGGTTGCCCCGGCCGCATTTTTATGACCTCCTCCACCGAGTAATTTTGCTAACTTTAGAGCAGGTGGATCATGATGTTCCTTGGAACGAAAACTAAGCTTCACTGTCTCCCCATTAATGATAAATATGGCCACAGCTTTCCCACGTTTTTCTGAAAGAATATTCCCTACCGCGGATTCATGGACAGTAATGTTATAGGCAGGCACTATGTATTTTCCGATCTTAATATTGATTGATGTTAATTTTACGAGACTCGCTATTTCTCTATCAGTGGACTCTGAGATAGTTGCTCCCTTTTCTTTTACCTTTTGGAGGTCACCCTCAAGTATCTTCAACATTGTTTTTGGATCATTCCGAAACATGGAAAGGTAGTTGTTTACATGTTTGGTTTCACCTCCATGTGTCCATCTCCACAAATCTGCATCTTCCACATATTTAATAAGTTCTGGCTCATTTTGGTTAGGAAAGAAGTATACCCACGCGAGTGAAGCTCCCGACTTATTATTATCGAAAACATATTTAACCCTTGGATTAGCATGTACAATACTGTTTATCTCATCATAAGAACCAATGTGGTGATCAATAATTGTTACGCTGTTGCCGCTCTTAAGAAGTTCTTGGACACCCAAAGCACAGTCCAACATAAATACTTCTGATTCTACCCCTGCCAGATTGATTATTGGTTCAATATCCGATGCAGTATACGTATGTGATAAAGGGAGAAGATGAGCGCTAGGAAATTTCCGAAGCATTACGGCCGCCGCAGATGTTCCGTCAACGCAATCCTTATGATAAATTCCTATTATCTGCTTTGACATATTGTCGCGTGGCCGTTAAATCCACTCTGCTAAGAAGTTATATTATTTTTTTGAGATTTGTTTCCAAAGCCAAACACCAACAAGAACAAGATCAATAAGCACGATGACCCCGAATAGAAAGCCGAAACCTCCACTCATTATTGAATTTCCATACATCATGATTTATACATTTTTATCTTTTGAATAACGCGCTTTTTTCTTTTGTACTGGTTGCATCATTTTTTCCTTCACCTTACCCTCAAGGCGGGGCGGACGAGTAAGATGGTTTTGCTCGCGTAATAATTTTTTCTTATCAAACATATTTTTATAATCTCTTAGCAATTGAACCACGATATAGACATATTAACATAAAAGATACGAAATATAGCATGCGATACACCTTATTATACAATTATTTAAGATATATTCTTTTTACCAATAATTAAATGCAAATGAAAGTGTTTGGATATTGATTTTGCGTCCTCATGTGGCTCAATAATATAGTCGTATTTCTGCAAATGATCTTTCTTAATGACGCCGTACTCTTTCAGCTCATGTGCAGTTAGTCCCTCTTCCTTAACGTGGCGTAACGGGACAATCATATCATGTTCTTTTGCGATAAGGTCATACGGGAAATCATTCCTCACTATCTTCCAATGTCTGAATGTTTCTACTGCTATTTTGCTACATAATGGACAACCTCTTTCCAACGCCCCCGTCGCACGGTATTTTCTGTATTTTTTAGCCCCATCCTGTGAGCGTAATAAATTACTCATATATTAGTGTTTCGTAAGTTCTGACCGCAGTCTCATCCATAATTTGCCCATTCGATTTTCTCCCGTGTCATCCTTACCTGTGCCCCAACATTCTTTCAATGTATTCATCTGTCAGATCAACTACCTTCATGTGGGTAGTATATCAAAAGAAAAGCGGGGTTAAAGATATTGGTTATTTGGAAGTAATGTTGGGATTCTTATGCAATTATATTAGGCTTATACCAAGCCACAGAAAGGAGGCTACCATGAGTGTCGCTAAAACCGCCTCGTCTTTATCCACCCTTATCGATCCCAATAAAGTACGAACAGCCATCACGAAACTGGCTGGGCATAAACTCTATGCTCGTATGCGCCGTATGGATCACAATGAGGCACACTGGATTCTACCGGAGATTTGGCCAGTCATCAACGAACTGTGCCTCGTAGCAGATGCATGCGAAGCAGGGATGATCAGGGTGAATGAAAAGGGACCCAGACGCGCTACCACCGACGAAAAGTTCCAGTGTGCGGGACATAAGCCAGAAAATGAAAGGTGCGATCATAAGCACTGGACATTCACAACCAATGGACGTTATTGCACCTGCGGAACCTACATGGTCGACTACGGCGACTGACCAATCGAAGGTTCTTCGTTCAAACTCGCCCTCGGTTTACCTTCGGGGGTTTTCTTTTATAAGATGACTCGTTAATTTCACCAACCCGGATATCCACTTTTTCAAAATCATTGTAGGAGATTATTTTTTCCATATAGTGTCTACGTTTTAATCAGACGGTTCGTATAACCTTGCCCAACTAAGTATTTGTATGCTTCCCAGACTTTGCTAGGAATCTCTTGCTCAATCTGGAATCCTTTAGATGGATATTCCTTGATACGTTGGAGAGTGCCAACCATAGTATGAAGCCAATGCTCATCGTAGTTATTTAAATCATTAGAATACTCGGCTACTGGTATGGGTGGCGACGTTACTATCAACTCTAGATTAGGCCAATGGATCTTTCCGGTCGCGTAGGTGCGACGCTCCATGTATGGCTTCTGTACCGCAATAACTGTTTTTGGTTGAATCGCTTTTTCTTTAAGAAGATCGCTTGCAAACTTATAATTGTCTCCTGTGTTCTGCGATTTATTTTCGATAAGAATTGCCTTATCTAGTACACCTTCCTTCCGTGCAATATCTGCAAATACTTCGGCTTCTGTTGATCCCATGAACTTTTCTCGTCCCGGCTTGTGATTGTGGATATCCCCAGAGCCACTAAAAAGTATAAATGGAGCCCATCCGTCTAAATAAAGTTGTGTTGCATATTCTGCTACTCGAGTATCTCTACTACCTAAGACAAATATAACATCAGCTTTCTTAAGCTGATGACCCATATGCATGTAGTCCCAGACTATGTTTATTGCGTCTTCTTTAGTCATATTTTTACAACTATACCGACTTATTTGTTCCAGCCAAACTCAGAATATACAACCCATCCTCTATATGCTTCAATTGCCACTCTCTTGTAGTCGACCATATTATCCGGAAGTTGGCTTAAACCAAACCAACTTAGATTGTCGCACTTATTGGGTTCACAATTCCGCACTTCACCCTTATATAATAAAGGGGTCATAAAAAAATCTATACGCTCATCGTATGTACCCTTACGATGCATTATGTGTACCACAGATAAGTCTGCTGGGATTATATCAATGCCAATTTCTTCTTTTGCTTCACGCGCACAACCCTCTCTAGCTGTCTCATTTCCCTCAAGGTGACCCGCAGGTACCCCATAGTTCCCATCTTCAAAGCCAGTTTTATATCTTCGTTGCAACAAAATTTGATCGTTTCTGATTAGAAATAGGTAGGCAGATCCAACATAGGGGAAATTTGCTTTCATAAAAGAACTAGAAATTTTCAACTAGCTTAAGTAAAAAACGGACGGGTTCCCCTGCGGCGCCTGGCGCAAGGTTGTCACTCGGTATTGCTTCCATGCGAGGTGCAATATCGATATGAACCCACGGAAGCCCGCGAGCAAATTCGTGTAAAAAGATTCCCCCATTTATAGAACCCCCGTATCGGGAATTCTTATTATGCGTGTTGGTAACATCTCCCCGACTCCCCCTCACCTCTTCTTCATACTCGTCCCATAGTGGCAGTGGCCACATGTAGTCACCACTTTCTTCCCCTAATTTTACAAATAAATCTTCAAACTTCTTTTCTTTTGTCATAAAGGCCGATGTGCGCTGGCCAAGTGCAATAAGTGCTGCCCCCGTTAGCGTAGCAACATCCACAACGAGGCGAGGGTTATACTTCCTTGCATAGGTAAGCGCATCAGCAAGAATCACACGTCCCTCAGCGTCAGTATTTAGAACTTCAATTGTCTTTCCGGACATAGAAACAAGTACATCACCCGGCCGGTAGCTTTCCCCTCCCGGCATATTCTCAACCGCTGGAACCAAGCCAATGATGTTTTTCTTGACGCCAAGTTTTGCGGCAAGTGCAATAGTATTGATGACCGCGGCACCTCCTGACATATCAAGATGCATGCCAACCATGGAATCACTTGGCTTTAAGCTCAGTCCTCCCGTATCAAATGTTACCCCCTTCCCAATAAGCACAATGGGCTTTTCTTTTCCGCCACCATTGTATTCCATAATGATAAAGCAAGGTTCTTCTTTGGAGCCTCGTGCAACGCCTAAAATTGCCCCCATTTTGAGTTTTTTGAGCTCTTTTGGTCCGAGGGCAGTTACCTTAATTTTAGTCCCTCTAGCCGTCTTTTTGGCTTCTTCCGCTAAGGCAGTTGGCGTCATGTCTCCTCCTGGTGCGTTCGCCAATTCTCGGCATTTATTTACGTACTCTCCTATTACCTGCCCCTTTTTAAACCCTGCCTTTACGTGTGCATCTACCTCTCCATAAATGATAACCTCTTTAACTTTTGGCCACCCACTTTTCGGTTTTGTGCGAAATGTTGTGAATTCGAAATTTGCCATCTCAAAATTCTGTACCATAAGCGAGGCAACCTCAAAATCACTGAGAGATTTGAGCTGAGAAAATGGTTCTCTATCAAAAAGAATGGCAACGCGATTTATTTTATGTTCCTGTGCCAGACGGACTACTTTGCGACACAACAAAATAAAAGAGCGTTGCGTTACCGCACTGTATTTTCCTGTTTTTATATTCAGTTCGCGACGGCCATCGTTGTGCTCCAAAAAAGGGACAGTACTACTTTCAACAAAATGAACGCGTACAGCATCTATTGGAATCTTTTTTATCGCATCGCCACCAAATGTGATCTTCATTTTATTGTGAAAGTAATGTGTCAATGCGATTAATGTCACGAGGGAAAAGTGCTGCCTCTCGTACATTATCAAGATTTAGAAAACGAGCCGTTAGCCGCTCAAGTCCCATTCCCCACCCGCCATGTGGAGGCATGCCGTACTTGAATGCTTCAAGATAAAAGCTGAACATGTCTGGATTAAGCCCTCGCCCGTTGAGCTTCTCTATAAGCATTTTATAGTCGTGAACACGTTGACCGCCTGTGGCGATTTCAAGTCCTCGGAATAAAAGATCGAAACTTTTTGTAAAGCCGGGATCTTCTTCATCTTCATAGGTATAAAAAGGACGTTTGGAAACGGGATAATGTGTAATGAAAATAAAATCCGATTCCAATTTTTCCTTTGCATAGGTGCAAAGCCATCGCTCATGTTCGGGTTCAAGATCTGGTTCATGTGTGCAGTTTTCGCCTGTTTCATGTTTTATAAGTTGTTGCGCCTCTCTCAGCTTCATGTGCGGTATTTCATCCGGCAATTTGGGAAAGGTAACCCCCATCTTTTCAAATGTCTGAGCGTGTTCCTCGGTAAGCACGGTGGCAACTTCTTTTAAAACATCGGTAAGCACCTTCATTATGCTTTGGTGGTCTACAATGAAGCCCATTTCAGCATCAAGCGATGAGTATTCATTCAAGTGGCGAGAGGTACTATGCTTCTCTGCACGAAATACCTTTGTTATCGTAAATGCTCGTTCGTAAACGCCAACCATAATTTGTTTGTAAAATTGAGGACTTGTAGCAAGGTAAGCATCTTTTTCATTAAAATAGGAAACCTTGAACACATTTGCCCCGCCCTCCGCATCTTCTCCGACAAGTGCCGGCGCTTGAAATTCAGTAAATCCTTGTTTTGATAATGAAGATCGATACGTCTTTGCAATGACCTCTTGTACTTTAAAAATATCCTGTTCGCGCGAACGGCGAAGCGTAAGCGGACGATGGTCAAGAAGAGTGTCAAGGTTAAGTTCTCCATCGAGTGCAAATGGCAGTTCCTCCGCCTCAGAGAGAATCGCAATCTCTGTAATCTCGATTTCAATACTTCCATTTACGTCATCAGCGTTTACCATTTTTGCTGGTCGCTCATTAACGTTACCGGTAACAGCGATAACCCACTCTGATCGTAGTTTGTGTGCGAGAGCATGTGCTTCCGTGTGGTTGGGAAGCGCAACCATTTGCACTTTTCCACTCTTGTCACGCAGGTCGAGGAAAATGAGCTTACCGTGATCGCGTCGGACATCCACCCATCCAGCAATAGTTACTGTTTTCCCGACATGCTTTTTAAGTTCGTCAATGTAAATTCGCTCCATATATATTAAAGTGTTACGCCTACTTTTTTTCGCACATCCTCCATTTTCTTTGCGGCAATCTCGCGTGCTTTTTGTGCTCCCTCCTTGAGAACATTTTTTACCGTTATCTCGTCAATAGTTTTTCGCTTCTCTCTGAGTGGTTTAATAAAAGCGTCAACATCCTCAGCGAGTAATTCTTTCAAGGTCTTGTAGTTATTCCTGTATTCTTCGTAAAGAGGTTTTAATTCTTCCTCAGACTTATAGAGTTTATGAATTGCATAAACATGCTCAGGAAAATCTCCTGCTGAATCCGTGACAATACGCATAACAGCGTCAGTTATCTCTGCACGCTCGGCAAAAAGCGGGATAGTGTTTCCGTAACTTTTACTCATTTTTTTGCCATCGATGCCAGGAACAACGGCGACTGCCTCTTGTATGCGTTCTTGGGGCTCAACAAAAGTTTCACCAAACGCGCTGTTAAACTTTGATGCTGCTTCTCGAGCATACTCAACATGCTGGCGCTGGTCGGCTCCAACGGGCACAATGTCCGTGTCGTAGAGGAGAATATCTGCGGCCATGAGCATTGGATAGTTGAAGAGACCTGCATTTGCCTCAATTCCTTTTGCTATTTTATCTTTATATGCATGTGCTTGCATCAGAAATGGCACACTCACGAGACACTCAAATACCCATGCAAGTTCAGCGTGTTCCTGAACTTCCGATTGTTGGAAAAGCGTAGCATTCTCAAGATTAAGACCAACCGCTAAATAATCTTTCGTATTTTCAATTATATTGGCACGCAACTCACTAGGCTTTTTGAGACTTGTAAGCGCGTGATAATCAGCAACCATGAGAAAACCTTCCTGCTTAAGGAAAAGATTTACTGTTGGTTTAATTGTTCCAAAGTAATTGCCAATATGTAACTGCCCACTTGGTTGAAGCCCAGTAAAAAGACGTTTTTTGCGTGGAGTCATGTCTGCATAGTATCAAAACCTAGTTCTTTTTCAATGCTCTGTTTCACCTGAGGAAGGAATTTCAATATGAAAGACAGAACCCTTCCCTTCACCTCCGGATGTTGCCCATATTTTTCCATTTTGTGCCTCAATAAGACTTTTTGCCACGTAGAGACCAAGACCTGTTCCAATAACATTAACTTCATTCGCTCTATCGGCTCGAGAAAATTTCCTAAACAAGCGCTCAATTGTTTGTGGGCTCATTCCCATTCCTGTATCCTCAACAGTCAACAGTATTTTCTCTCCATGATTAGTGTGGTTGAGCATTATCTGTACGCGACCTTTGAGGGTGTACTTGATGGCATTGTCTACAAGGTTTGTAAGAACTTGTTTAATCTTTCCTATATCAGCATATACGGTACATTCCTTTTTCTCTGTTTTGTTTTCAAATAATAGCTCTAAGTTTTTGTCACGGGCAAATGGCTTTTGTTCTTCTACAACAATGTCTATTACTTTGCAAATATCAAATTTTGAGCGGTCATACTTCATGCGTCCTAATTCAATGCGCGAAACATTGAGAAAGTCATCAACAGAGTGCGCCATAAATGAACTCGATGTAAAAATACGTCCTACGGCCTCTTGTGCTCCGACAGACAGTTTTCCAAATGAACCCTCAAGGAGCATGGAAGCATACCCTTTCACGGCTGCCAGTGGGCTTCGTAATTGATGCGAAGCTATTGAGACAAACTCTGTCTTTAATGTATCAAGTTCCTTGAGTCTTTTGTTGGCTTTTTCAAGATCTATAACCAGCTTTTCAATATAGTGTTGCTGTTTAGTTTCACGACGTATTGTTCTGATAAATTGATAGCCCAGTAGTAAAAAAATTATTAAAGCAGTTAGTACAATGAGACGGATGGTTGCCACCTCATGGATAGCAACTAAACTACCAAGCAGTAGTAAAAGGGTTGCGGCACCAGCAACCCCTAAGATTATGGTAACAATTTTTTTCTTTACGTCAGCTGTTTTCTTCATCCACTTTTATCGTCTGGTAAGAATAAAAATGCTCACGAGGGGCAATATAAGCCACCAAAAGAAGAACTGTGATGGAGCAAATAGTAATTCAATGGGGGTTACAAAAGAATATGAACTTGCTATGGGGAGAATGTTATACGCAAAGGAGAGGAGAAACACTGCGCCTGAAATTGCTAAGATGAATGCTTCGACAAAACGTCCTGATGAACGTGGTGGATACTCTGCCCACACAAGACGCTCTGTTATAACATAGCTTAAAAGTACGAATACAAGATAAATAATTCCGTGCGAAATAAGAGTACCCGACTCTGATTCCTTAAAGAGAAGAAACTTCTCTGTATAGGGGAAATTTAGGAAAGTTAACAAGCCGATATAGAGTGCAAGAATGAAAGCGATAATCCTATCTTTCCCAAACTGGATAGCAAAAATAAATAAAAATACTGTTGTTACAATGACAACAATACTTGCAATAGAAAGTTCCCTTGTGTGAGCAACGGCGCTGTTTCCGTACAGGGAAATTTTTGTAAGCGCTTCCATATAGGAAATATTATATACCTTCTTCTCGAAGATCCTCAATCATTTTTCGCGCTTTTCTTGATAACTTCTTCGGAAGTGTAATCGAAACTGTAATAAGGAGATCTCCCCGTCGGCCACGCTCTTGTGGCACGCCTTTCTCGCGTACTCTTAAAATTTCATTATGTGATACACCAGCCGGTATTTTAGCTGTCACTGCCCCATCTAATGTTTCAATTGTTCTTTCGCATCCCAGTAAAGCATCTGACAACTTAAGCGGAAGTGTCATGTTTATATGGATACCCTCTTTCGTGAAAACAGGATCTTTATGTACATGCAATTTTACATAGAGATCTCCTGGAATGCCGCCAGCGATGGCTTCTCCAGAGCCAGAGAGCCGAATCATCTCTCCACTTTCAACTCCGGCTGGTATTGCAACTGAAATCTCCTGTTCTTTACGCACGACGCCACTCCCCTTACACGCACTGCATTTTTCTTTTGGTATTTTTCCTGTGCCACGGCAACTCTCGCATACACGTACGCTTGTAAACGTTCCGAGAATAGAATTTTTTGTCTCATGCATTTTTCCATTGCCGTTGCATACCGTACACGTCACTTGTTCTGTACCCGGCTTTCCTCCTGTACCACGGCACGCATCACATGTTGATGTTTTTGTAAGTAAAACTTTTCGTGTTGTCCCAAATATAGAATCACGAAACGAAATCTCTATATCAATAGAAATGTCCCTTCCTCGTTGCGTTCGACGTTGTGTTTGACCTGTGAAATTACTAAAAATGTCTCCAAAATCGCCAAAAATATCGCCAAAATCAAACTCTTGACTACCAAAACCGAACCCTCCTGCATTTTGCTGTCCCCCGGATTGCCCTCCTGAAAAAACACGTCCATAGGCATCATACTCAGCACGCTTTTTATCATCACTAAGGACACTGTACGCTTCACTTGCCTCTTTAAACTTCTCTGCGTTACCACCCGGTTTATCAGGGTGATAAACGTGTGCTAATTTTCGAAAAGCCCTCTTCACTTCATCTTTAGAAGCAGACTTCGTAAGGCCTAAAATTTTGTAATAATCTTTTCCCATAATCAGTACGTTGAGCACTCGTGCTCAACAATTAGTGTGTATTATGGCAGAGGAGCCCACTATTCGCAACCAGCTACAACGGTCGTTTTTGTTGCTTACGCCTGTGGCGCAGAATCATCGTCTTTCTTCCTTTCCTCTGTAGCTTCTACATCGTGCACTTTTCCTTCGGCTTGATTTCCCTGATTAGGAGACTCCTCTTTAGCCTTTTTTGCAATTATTTCCCCAATTTTTTGCATCTCTGTTGAAAGCTCTTCCATCTTTCCTTTTATATCTACCACATTGTCATTCTTGTGTGCTTCCTTGAGATTCTTGATCTTTTCCTCAATTAATTTCTTTATGTCCTCTGTTATTTTCTCTGCGTTATCTTTGAGCGCCTTTTCTGCTGTATAGATAATTTGATCAGCTGAGTTTCTTATTTCAACGAGCTCCTTCCGCTTGTTATCTTCTTCACTGTGTGCCTCGGCATCGTTCTTCATGCGTTCAACATCTGCATCGGTAAGACCTGAAGAAGCCTCAATTCGTATGGATTGCGTCTTGTTTGTCGCTTTGTCCTTTGCGGTGACATTTAAAATACCATTTGCATCAACATCAAGAGAAACTTCTATCTGTGGCATACCGCGCGGTGCCGGAGGGACACCATCTAGTATGAAACGGCCAAGGCTTTTATTATCTGTCGCCATAGCGCGCTCTCCTTGTACAATATGTATTTCAACGGATGTTTGGTTATCAGCGGCAGTTGAAAAGACTTGTGATTTTGACGTTGGCAGTGTTGAGTTGCGTTCAATCAACTTTGTCGCGATACCTCCCATGGTTTCGATACCGAGAGATAATGGAATAACGTCAAGAAGCAAAATATCTTTAACGTCTCCTTGCAAAATACCAGCCTGTATTGCGGCTCCCACGGCAACAACTTCATCAGGATTAATCGATCGATTTGGTTCTTTTCCAAAATATTCTCGCACCGCTCTTTGTATAGCTGGCATCCTCGTTTGCCCTCCCACAAGTATAATTTCATCAATATCACTTGTTTTAAAAGGAGATGCTTCAAGAGCTCGCTTTGTTATTTCCATAGCTCTTGTAATGTACTCTGCAGCCAATTCTTCCAATTTAGAACGATTGAATTTGATAAGGAGATGGCGAGGACCTGAAGCATCAGATGTAATAAATGGTATGTTAATTTCTGTTTCAGTTGTTGTAGAAAGTTCGTGTTTTGCTTTTTCTGCCGCTTCATCAAGGCGTTGTAGTGCGAGTGGATCTTTTGAAACATCAATACCGCTCTCTTTCTTAAATTCATCTGCAATCCAACGAACAATTTTTTGATCGATGTCACGACCACCCATGCGAGCATCACCGTCAGTAGACTTTACTTCTATAACATCGTCACCAACTTCAAGTACCGAGATATCAAATGTCCCGCCACCAAAATCAAAGACAGCAATTTGCTCATTCTTCTTTTTATCAAATCCATACGCAAGAGCAGCCGCTGTTGGTTCATTAATAATCCTCTTTACATCAAGACCGGCAATTTTGCCAGCATCCTTCGTTGCTTTTCGTTGCGCGTCATTGAAATACGCAGGAACGGTGATAACTGCTTCTGTAATAGTTTCTCCAAGGCGAGCCTCAGCATCTTTTTTTAGCTTTTGCAAAATCATAGCTGAGATTTCCTCAGGTCGATATTTCTTCCCCTCGAGTGAAACCAGAACACCTCCATCCTCCCCTTTTGAGATTTCAAAAGGAACTGTCTTTTGATCTGCTTGAATGGCCTCCTCATCAAATGAGTGCCCAATAAAGCGTTTTATTCCATATACCGTATTTTTTGGATTCGTTACTGCCTGACGGCGGGCAATAAGACCAACAAGCCTTTCTTTCGTCTTTGAAACAGCAACAACGGAAGGGGTTGTACGTGCGCCCTCATCATTTTCGATTATTTTAGGTTCTCCACCAGAAATAATAGCCATAGCAGAGTTTGTGGTTCCAAGATCAATGCCTAATATCTTTCCCATAATATTTTTCGTTATGTGTAAGTTAGTCTAATAAAATGTTTTTGAAAATTCAAGTTTTAATTTGATCCTAAGATGTTGCCTTCTTTGTGTAGACACCAACTTTTACTTTAGCAGGCCGGACAACTACCTCTTTTTGCAGATACCCCTTCTGCAAAACAGCAATGACCGTATTATCCTGTGAAGGTTCCTCAACATCTACCATTTCAATTGATTCATGGCGCACGGGATCAAACGGTTTCCCAATTGGATCGTCAATTGAAAAATCATACTGCTCAAGAATTGAAAGAAAATTACTGTAAATGTACTCAATACCTGATCGCCAATTTTTGTCTACCCGCTCCCAGGCATCTTTGTTGTTAAATGCCATATCAAAACTATCAAGAATGGGGAGTAAATCACGAAGAATACCTTCCTGTGCTACCTTCAAAAGTGTTCCCGCTTTTTCTGCATGTTCACGGCGCTCATTAATAAGGTCAGCACGTGCTCTCTGCCATCCCGTTAGGTAGTCTTGTCGCTCCTTATCGCATTTCTTCACATTTTCTCGTGTACGCTTAAGCAACATATTGAGTTTTTGAAGATCAGTCTCGTCTTCACCCTCAATATACTCCACATCATCATTAAGATCTTCGCTTTTTTTCTTCATACGCTAATTAAAAGGAAGCCAAATTGCTTGAAGCTACACTCAGCATCTAGAGCTTCGACTATCGTTTTGACCACTGTGGCGCTCGACGTGCTTTTCGAAGTCCGAACTTCTTTCTCTCTTTTACGCGCGAATTACGCTTTAAAAGTCCCTGCTCCTTTAGTGATGATCGTACTGTCTCATCCCATACGAGCAGTGCTCGAGCAATACCAAGACGTATTGCCTCAGCCTGTGCTGATATGCCACCACCTTTTACATGTATTTCCGCAGAAAAGTTTACTGATTCTGGATTCACTGTTAGTGGGTGCAGTAAAAGTTTCCGTAATTCTAAAATAGGAAAATAATCTTCAAATTCTCTCTCATTAATACGGATAGACTGCTTAGTCGTTTCTCTGACTCGAACACGAGCGATTGCAGATTTTCGACGGCCAACCGCTTCATAATATTTATCTGTTTTTTGTGTCACCATACGTTATTATTCTTCTACAGTAAGATTACTCAGTCTTTTCTTTCTTAGTCTGTTCGCAGGTAACATACCATATACGGCACGTTTTAGCACTTCAGTCACTCCTTTTCGATCTAATAGGTGGCTCAAGACTTCTTCGCGCTTCCCCCCCGGATATCCTGTATAGCGTACATACTGCTTCTGTTTCTGCTTTTTCTCATCAAATTGAATCTCTGTTGCATTGGTAATAGAAACAACTACATCTTTTACATTATTACGGGTAAAATCAGGGGTATTCTTACCCATTAAAATATGTGCGGCCTCACTGGCCACTCTCCCTAGTTTCTTCCCTTTTGCATCAATAGTGTGTTGCTCTTTTATCATAACTAAAATATTCATTAAACAAATTCAATCTGCGCCAGTGAACGCGCATCATTAGTGTATCGTGTCAATTTAGTGATACGAGTATACCCACCGTTCCGTTCTTTGTATCGTGGCCCTAAATTAGTAAAAAGTTTACTGATGATGTCCTTCTGATTATTACCAAAAAGTGCACCCACAAGTCGACGATTGGCAAGCGTATCGACTTTTGATCGAGTTATTATTTTTTCCACATACGGGCGCAATTCTTTTGCTTTTGCTTCTGTCGTTTCTATTTTCTCACGCTCAATGAGAGAAAACGCGAGAGACCGTACCAATGCCTTACGCTGGTTGCGGGAACGCCCAAACTTTCTGTTTGAATTGTGATGCCTCATACTGCTTACTTTAGTGTGATACCGTAGTTCGAAAGTGCCCGCTTAATTTCCTGTAATCCTTTTTGGCCTAAACCCTCAATATCAAGAATATCTTCTTCTTTTTTACGAGCAAGTCCTCCTACCGTTCGAATGTTCACATTAGTTAATGCATTGACTGTGCGTGGTGAAAGCTCAAGAGATTCTATTCGCGTTTTGAGAAACTCAGTGTCAACAACTTCTTTCTCTGCTACAACGTTACCATCTTCTTTCTCATCCACAACTGAAGATATCTCCACTTCTTCCTCCTTGAAGCCCACAATTGATTTAAGCTGTGTAATCATGATTTCGATTGCCTTTTCAAGTGCTTCTTTAGGCAAAAGTGTCCCATCCGTTTCAATAAAAAGTCGGAGACGATTAAAGTCTGTGCGATCACCAACTCGCATATTTTCAACCTCATAGTTTACGCGACGAATTGGTGTAAAAATAGCATCAAGAGCAATAACACCAATATCAACTTTATCCTTTTCCAAAATATCACGTGGCACATAACCAAGCCCCCGCTCAACGGTAAGATCAACTGTAAATACTGCTTTTTTATCCGTTAATTCAGCAACATGCTGATCCTTGTTGAGTATTTCGACTTGACCAGGAGTAGTGATGTCACCAGCGGTTACTTGTTTCTCACCACTAACTGAAATAGAGAGTGTTTGAGGTTCTTCCGATAGAAGTCGAATGCGAACTTTTTTTAGATTAAGAAGAATGGCTACTATATCCTCCTTCACGCCTTTCAAAGTTCCAAATTCATGTGAAGCCCCATCGATTTTTACAGATGTAATAGCTGCTCCGGGAAGAGACGCTAATATAATACGCCGTAATGAATTACCGAGCGTATGCCCATATCCAGGATAAAGACCATCTATTTCATAGACACCTGTAAATTCCTCTTCTCGGACTACACGAGGTTTTGATGGAAGCGCTACATTGTTCTCTATCATAATATTTGATTACAAATGGTTATTAAAAAATACGATACTACTTTTTATCGACTGTAATATTCAAGAACGGTACCAACATCAAATACTGACTCCGTGGGGTCAGCAAGTGGAGCTGATTTGATTTCTCCTTCTTTTTTTGCTAAATCAAAATTGATCCAGGCAACACTTTGGAAATCTTTTAAGCGTTCCTCCAGATTTTGGAAGAGCACCTTTCCACGGCTTCCTTCTCGAATCGTTATAATATCTCCTTTTTTAAGCGTACGTGAAGGAATCGTCACTTTCTTTCCATTCACCAAAATATGACCGTGAGAAACAATCTGTCGAGCAAGAGCACGCGTATTGGCTAGACCAGTTCGGTATACAGCATTATCAAGACGAGATTCCAGAGACGCAAGAAGAACGTGTACAGGATCGTGTCCCTTGCCGTCGGTAGCCTCTTTCACATAGCGTGACAATTGTTTCTCAGAGAGACCGTAGGTATACCGCATTTTTTGCTTTTCTAACAATTGACGGCCGTAATCAGAAAGAGCCCGAGGACGGCGTCCAGTGCGCCCCTTGCTTTTATTCCGACGTTCTTCCGAAAGCATGAATTTCTGCGTCTGGCATTTCTCAAAAACACTACTTCCAAGTCGTTTACATATTTTATATTTAGGTCCTATTCGCATATAGTAGATTTATTAAAATAATTTTTTATACACGACGTGGTTTCCGAGGCCGTGGTCCATTATGAGGAACTGGCGTAACATCCTTTATACTAAGAACATCAATCCCTTTCCCAGAAAATGCCCGAAGTGATGATTCTCGCCCACTTCCAACACCATTAATAACAGCATGGACATCTTTCAATCCCATGAGAAGAGCTTTCTCAGCGACAAGTTCACCAACCTTAGCAGCAGCAAAAGGTGTTCCTTTTTTTGCCCCTTTGAAACCAAGAGACCCGCTTGAAGACCAGATAGCAACACCCCCCTTGGTATCCGTAAGTGTGACCCGTGTGTTGTTATAGGTTGCCTGAATATGAAGTACACCCTGTGTTAACTTCTTTTTGGGGGTACGCGAAATAGAGCGGGCCTTTAGCCCTGAGTCTGCTTCACCTCCAGATTTTTTAATAATTCTCTTCTTTCCCATGATTTCCTTCTATCCTTATGTCTTTTCCGCTTTTCGCTTACCAGAGGTTGCGGTCTTGCGAACACCCTTTAACGTTCGTGCGTTCGTTTTTGTCCGCTGACCCCGTGAGGGCAATCGCTTTGTATGTCGCATCCCTCTATACGATTGAATATCTTTAAGGCGTTTTATATTTCCAGAAACATCTCGTCGTAACTCCCCTTCTATTCGTCTCGATTCAACACCCTGACGAATTCGAGCTTCTTCATCAGGGGTCAACTCTTCTGATTTTTTATCAAAAGAAATAGAAGCTTCTGATAGAATGCGTTGTGCTGTCGCATGACCGATACCGTAAATAGCAGTGAGAGCAAACTCAAGCCGTTTTTTATCTGGAATAGTAATACCTGAAATTCGCATAAAGTTTATCCTTGGCGTTGTTTGTGACGTGGATTAGAACAAATGACATAAACACGTCCCCGCCTCCGAACGGTCTTGCATGTCGCGCACATCTTTTTGACTGAAGCTCGAACTTTCATAGTAAAGTAAAAAGCACTGAGCACAGCGCTCCTAACTTATAAGAGTGAACCTATAAGCGTTTGACTATTCTTCCTTTCCCTCCGTACGGATCAAGGACAAGCCGAACCTTGTCCCCTACGAGAACTTTGATTCGATACATTCGCATACGACCAGCAAGGTAAGCCAGTATTTGCTCATCTTTCTCAAGACGAACTCGGAATAGTGTGTTTGGCAATGCCTCTTCCACAACCCCATCTACTTCTTCAATGTTCTTGCTATTTACCATTTCCGGAGTCCTTAGATAGTACAGAATATTACTTCTAAAGTCAACTTTTTTACTGATTTGAACCAAGATCTGTGCGAATTGATATCTTTTGCGGATCATCAGGAAATGTTTGTTTCCAAAAAGGCCTTAAAATTACTTCTGCTGTATCAATGCCTGGATAGCCTGAAAGGATTGTTGGAAGGGCTTCTTTTGATCGACCGCTCAGGTCTTTTGCAAGTTTTTCCGCATCAAAAAGCCAGATAATATGTGTAGATCCTTTCAAGTTGAACGTGAGATCCTCATTTGTTGTTGGATCAAACGTGGACTCTGGAGGAATGCTAAATTTAATGTCTTCAACAGATTCAAGCTGAACGGGCTCATTGTCATAGTCTCCCACTGTTTCTCCGGCAATATATCTCGCAAGATCAACACTTTTAAAGATAGTCGCGTAAGCCTTACTTGTAAGTTCAACACGAGCTTCTCCTTTACTTTCTTCGATTATTTTAGGATTGCCAAGTGTAAAGAAAAGGGCCCCATCGAACAACTCAAAATCGTTTGGCTTGTTTTTACGTAATTCATCTGTAAGCTGTTTTTCTAAAAGCCCCTTAAGTTCATTGGTGGTAATTTCAAGCGTTGTTTTGTCAACAACCGTGCGCTCCCCAGAAAATCCGCCCGCCATGTCACTTCTTGACCGTGCATAAAAATCATCATATTGCTGTGTTCCTTTAAATCCGGGTATCGTAAAGTCAACAAGACCAATATTATATTTTTCACCCGGTTCATCCGAATAGACAGTCACCGTCACACTACCAGGAACAGCACTTCCGTCGGTACTCTTTTTTTGTCCAGGGATAACCACGGGCTCATGGATCCTATAGATAAGACCACTCGATGTCTCAAATCTTGTGTTCGTAACTAACCGCTGCTCTTTTGTACTGAAATCATTAAAAATAGTAATCTGTCCCGAGGATCGCTCTTCAACGTGCTCTGTGCCGGTTGAAGCTACTGTTTTGCCTGCAGTGCGCTCTATCTCAACAACGTCATATGCAAGCTGGCCTCCGGTAGGCTCGCGCAGTGCAACAAATTGCCCATCAACACTGACATCTTTCTGCTGTGGTGTTACAACAACTTTTGAACCTGAAAAAATGAATGAGACAGCAACAATAAGCATTATTAAAAATACAAGTGCAATGAGCCAGATTCCGTAACGATTAAAAAATTTATTCACTACATATGGCATGCGCCCGTTTGGTACGGGTGGCACAGTATTACGTTCTTCAACAGGATGAGGAATGTTCGGACGTTGGCGTCCAGCATGTGATCGTTGGATGTTTCTAATACTACGATTAGGTGGTGGCACTATGTCGCTGAATGTGTTTTTAGGCATATATAATTTAGTGCTACGTGAATTCCATTCTAGTGTACCACGGAAAAATACGTGGTAAAGCTTCTATAATCGAGCATTATGAAGGATTTCGATAAAGAGCATTGTATCGAATTTTACACCCCTTTTGACAGTAATAAAATCGCATACCAGATCAGAAGAAAGGACAGTAGTGGTAAGCATAGATGCACTCCCTTTCTCATCTGCATCATGCTCATACAAGTGAGTGGCTAGATATGCATACCACGTTATAAAACAATGAGGAGCTGTAACAAAAAGTTGGTGACGAGCAACAAGACCTTTTGTTAATTTTGAAAGAGCAGTAGTAACTTCACGTTGCCATACTGCACCAGCGTTCTCGATAATTTTATATTCTTTTGAACTGCGATCTAAGTAGTCTTCTCTATCAGTCATGCACAGCAAGGAGTGGGCCTCCTCGAGTGTTCCTCCCTTCTGTTTAGCAATAGTGTGTAGTGTATGCTTTGTGCCTATGGGCAGTGATATGGTAGCGTCTAATGTTTCTTCTGCTACAAATGTAACATCTGTCGTCTTACTACCTATATCAATAATAACGAAGTTATTATTGATATAGAGGTAATCTCTAATAACCGTAAACAGGGATAGTATGTGGGAGTGGAAAGAGATCGCTACGTGTCCAAATTGAGCTTCCAGTATTTCGTGGAGCATCTTATACAATGCACGATCCATAACGGCATTAAAGAGTGAGATTTCAATTTTTGTAGCATCTTTACCAATAGGTTTAGCAACCTTGTAGCCATTAAGAGCAATACTGAGCACGCGGCGTTCGAAAATGATGGGGTCTTCTATATGTTTTTCCTTATAGCTCTGCTTTTCTTCTTTATTTATTTCTTTCATTGATTGGTTTACCATCCCTTCAATCATCAACAAAGACACAGAGAAAGGCGTCTCTTCTTTTTTCTCCTCTATATGCGTCTTGGTACTATGCCATCGCGATGATAATACGCAGGCGATTTCAGCAATACGAAAGCGTTCCGCGTCCGTTGATATAAATTGCTGAACGTGCTCACTTAATGCACGCAGAGTGATACCTGTCGCTTTTAAGAGCCGCTCCTTAGTAAGCTCACCTTTAAGAGAAAGGGGTATGCGAGAAACAAAATGAATATGCGGCTTCGCGTTCTTTTCTGTAAATGAAAAAATAGCGCAACCTACTGACTCGTCCGTGATGTCAAATATGATTCTCGTTATATCCTTCCTTTTATTATATTTCTTAAAAAAATCCATGTGCGATGCACTTAGTATAGTCCATGACAAATAAAGATAAATGGACTACTTTGAAAAACTGTTGAGAGAGCTACGCTAGGGTGGCTTTTATACGACGAACACCAGCAGATGATGCCTCTTCCTTTACGATTTTGAACACGCCCATATGTTCGGTAGTCTCCACATGCGGACCACCACAGAGTTCACGTGAGTAAATGGTTCCATCTCTCCCAATCACCGAATAAACATTCACCTCATCAGGATATTTTTCCCAAAAACTACCTTCAATGTACGGATCATTTTTAGCCTCCTCTTTTTTTACTGTTTCTACAGTTACGGTAGCACCTGATGCAATAGCATTGTTGACATACGTTTCAACTTTATCGAGAACTTCCCGACTTACTTTTTCCGGATAGGTAAAATCAAAACGTGTTCTCTCATTCGTAATATTTGAACCAGCCTGGTGCACATCCTTTCCTAACTCCTTGCGAAGTCCTGCGAGTAAAAGATGGGTTGCTGTGTGATACTGTACCACTTTCTCAGAATGGTCGGCCAATCCGCCTTTAAATTTTTGTGCTGCGCCAACTCTCGACGTTACCTGATGCTTTTGCATTTCTTCCTTAAATCCTTTTTCATCGACAGTAAACCCTCTCTCGCGCGCAAGCTCTTGCGTTAATTCAAACGGAAATCCATACGTAGAAAAAAGAATAAAAGCATCTTTCCCAGGAATAGTGTCCTCGGCAAACTTTTCAAAATGCTTCAATCCACGCTCCAGCGTAGTGGAGAATTTTGTCTCCTCTTCTGTTATGACGCGCTCTATTTCTCCCTTCTGCTCAGTAATATTGGGGTATTGGTCTTTATACTTTTCTGCAACTACAGAGGTGAGTAAACCGATTGCCGTACCCGACTTTAATTTATGCAATTGAAGTATTGCTCTCCGTAATAACCTCCGCACAAAATATCCCTGTTCAGTGTTGCCGGGATGTACCCCATCTCCAATCATAAAAACAGCTCCACGAATGTGATCTGCTATAACTCGAAAAGCAAACGTGTTTTCTTCATACTGCTTGCCAGTAGATTTTTCTATCACTTTAATAATATCTAGCAATGCATCTATTTTGAAAACATCGGGGTTATTGTTTGAGGCCGCAGTAATCCTCTCTAAGCCACCGCCAAAATCGACGTTGCGTTGTGGGAGCTCGCTGAAGGTTCCGTCCTTATTTTTGATATATTGCATAAAAACAGAGTTTCCTATTTCCATAAAACGTCCACAATCACAATTTGGGTGACAATACTCTCCAAAAGACGAGATATGCTCCGTTCCAAAATCATAAAAAACTTCAGAGTCTGGACCACCCGGTTCGCCAGCTGGCATATTTTCCGGCACACCAGCACGACTCCACCAATTCTTCTTGGCATTATAATAAAAGATACGCTCCCCTTCTTTCATTCCTCGTTTATATCCATCTTCCTCGCTCCCAATAAGAGCGTCCTTCGCATCAACTCCCGCTGTTCTAAATAATTCCTTCCAAATAGCAACGGACTCCGTATCTTTCGGAATGTTGTTTTGTTCGTCCCCCGCAAAAACAGTGACATATAACTTCCTTGGATCAAGACCGATTTCATCTGTCAAAAATTCAAAAAGCCATGGTAGCTGTTCTGCCTTAAAATAATCACCGAGCGACCAATTGCCTAACATTTCGAAAAGCGTTGTATGCCTATTGTCTCCAATTTCCTCGATATCCTCAGCTCTAAAGCTTTTCTGTGAATCAACAATTCGCTTTCCCTTTGGATGCTGTTCACCAAGAAGATACGGCAGAAGTGGTTGCATACCAGAACCGGTAAAGAGAGTTGTCGGGTCATTCTCAGGAACAAGAGAAGCTGAAGGCACTATATGGTGTCCCCGTTCCACAAAAAAGTCGAAATAACGCTTTCTAACGTCGGCTAATATCATAGTCCTTGGATTTTAACACACGCGAGAGTTACCAACAATTACAGAACCGGCTCGTGTTGAGCATCCTTTTAAAAGAAAGAAAGAAAGATGCTACAAAAAGTTCTCGCATATATGGTGATATACTACCATATCAAAGTCCTCCTTTTCTCCGTTCGATACAACTCGTCCCCTATTTTCACATTAAACGCCTCATAAAATTCAGTGCTGTGAGCAACTATTCCATTTACCCTGAATTCACTTGGAGAGTGTGGATCATTAAGGACAGCCCACTTTATATATTCATCTCGAACGAGCACTCGCTCCGTTATAGCGTAACTTACAAAAAAACGCTGATCAGGAGTAAGTCCGTCGATTTTATTTTTTATTCTTCGGTTAGCCATCTTGAACGCTTCATATGCTATAACGACCCCGCCAAGATCAGCAATATTTTCTCCTAGAGTGAGCTTACCGTTTACTCTAATACCATCCACAACCTTAAAAGTATTGAAATGCTTCTCTAAAATTCTCGTTCTCTTGTTAAAGTGCTCCTTATCAGACTTTTTCCACCAATTCTTAAGGTTGCCGTATTCATCAAATTGTGAACCTTCATCATCAAAGCCGTGAGTCAACTCGTGCCCTATGATTGAACCGATAGCACCATAATTCACGGCATCATCTGCATCTGGATAAAAAAAAGGTGGCTGTAAAATACCAGCCGGAAAAGTAATCTGATTAAGATTAGGACTATAACAAGCGTTGACAATTGCTGACGGCATTGGCCAGAGTTTCCGATCCGTTGGTTTAGCAAGACGCGCACTCTCAAGATCAAAATGGAAACGTGCACACTCAATAACATTTTTGACAAATGACTCATTCGTTACATTCAATTCTTTATACGATTGCCATTTATCTGGATATCCAAGTTGTAATGTGATAGATCGCAATTTCTTTAGAGCTCTTTTTTTTGTCACTACGCTCATCCATGAAAGTTGCTTTAATCGACTCTCGTAGGCCATTATCAAATTCTTAACAAGTTGTTTTATTCTTTTTTTTGCCGAAGGAAGGAAATATTTCGCAACAAATAACTTACCGAGAGCGTCTTCCATGAACATGTTCACAATGCCTGCACTGCGCTTCCATAGTTCTGGGAGTTCTTTTTGCCCACTAATGACCTGCTGGTATTGGAATTTTGCATCTACAAATCGCGCATCGAGGAAGCTTTCGCTTGCATAAAGAAAATGAAAACGAAGATACACCCGCCAATGCTCAGTGGGGATTTCCTGAATCATCATATTCACTTCCTCAAGGAATTTGGGCTGATTAACAATCAAATGTTTATGTGCGACAACAGGAATATTGAGCAGTGAGAAATATTCTCTCCAATTGAATACTGGGTATTTCTTCGACATCACTGACAATGGACATTTGTTGTATGACGCGTGTGGATCACGTCGTTCAACAGGTGTCATGGAAGCGTACGCCAATCGCTTTTCCATATTCAAAATCACCTTTGTATATTGTGCACATTCCTGTTGTGTATAAAAACCTTCAAGCTGTAAAACATGCTTGATGTGCCTCTCGTACGCCATGCGTACCCTCTTTGATTCCTTATCGTGTTTAGTGTAATAATTTCTATCGGGCACACCTATTCCTCCTTGGGCAATACGCAACACCACTCTTCGGCTCTCTTTGTCATCCAGATCAAAAACTAAACCCCACGGGGCATCGATACCCATACGATGCACGTAAGCAAAAACATATGGAAGACCAGTAATCGATGAAAGCGAATTTATAACATCAAATCCTTCCTGGAGATAGGAAAGTCCCTGTTTGTTACGCTTTGCCATATCCATTGATGATTGATACAAATCATATACTTTTCTAAGTTCATCACTTTTTTTAGTTAACTTTAGTGAGTTTAGATTTTCAATAAGTTCTCGAATTCTCTTTTGATTCTTTTGGTGCAAGATATCAAATGAGCCCCACCGGCTTTGTGTAGATGGTATGGTAGACTTCTTCATCCAACCTCCATTAACATAACGATAAAAATCATCTTGAGGACGTGCTGAATAATCAAAGTATCTCTTTTCTATTGGTTTCATTTACTTAAAAGTTATAAGAAGTGCTCCGGCGACAATGAGAAGAGCTCCAAGGACACTCTGCCACCCAAGGGTTTCTCCTAAGAAAAGCGCCGCGAGAAAAACAACAAATACAATAGAAAGACGGTCGAGCGCCGCGGCACCGGAAGCGAAACCATACTTAATAGCGGCAAAGTAAAAAAGCCAAGATACCGCCCCAGCAACACCGGCAAGTACTATCAAAAGCCAATCACGGCTCGACAACGTATCTAGTGTAAATCCTTGGAACTTCCTGAACGTAAAAGAAACGATGACGAGAAACCCGGCCATAATAATGGCGCGTATAGTTGTGGCAAGTGTTGAGTCTATATCTTTAAGACCAAGCTTTGCAAAAATAGCGACAAGCGCCGCAAAAAATGCCGAAAGTGTCGCGTATACAATCCACATGCAAAGCAGTATGAGCTATTTCTTCACTTCTTTCAAGTAACTTCCCACCCTAAAAGGTGTGAGTAGAGAATAAAAAAACCTCAACCGCCTAACACATTACGCACGCCCAACGTGCTGTACTATTAATCAATGCCCTTAGTATAAATCATACGATATATCGTATGATTTTAAATAAAATCCTTCGGGTTAAAAAATAGGTCGTGACGCCCGACGTCACGATATTATAAACTGCTTGAGCCTTTGAAAATCCTGTTTTAAGATCGCGATAAGTTCACGGTTATAAATTGCTGCTGCCGGATGATATTGTGGAACAATGTAAATGCTTCCGTAGCCTGCCTCTGCTTCATAAACCTTGCCATGAGCGGTACTTATGGGCTCAATTTCAAAGTCAAGATCAAATTTCTTCATGATATAGCTCATGGAATACCGTCCGAGAGGAATAATGACCTTGGGCTGTATTATGCTGATTTGTCTATCGAGAAAAGGTCCGTATAGCTCAATCTCAGATGGTAAGGGGTCTCTATTTTGTTGCGGGCGATCTTTGACGATATTGGTAATATAAACACTTTCTCGAGGTAAATTAATGGATGTGAGTAGCTCATCGAGAATCTTACCTGCCGCCCCGCAAAACGGCCTCCCCTGCTTCGCTTCATTCTGCCCCGGCGCTTCTCCTACAAACATTAGTGTTGCGTCGTGACTTCCCTCTCCGATAACGGGAAAATATTTGTTTTCCCTCCGATATTCATAAAGTGGAGATTCCTTGAGATTGAAAACCTCATCCCTTATCGCTTTCATGGCCATGGTTTTCAATCCTATACCGTGCATAATTACATCTCTAGATGAATGAGCGCTGTTCTTAAAGCCTCTTGCGTATACGCTTTTCTTGTTAAACGGCCCTTCGTCATCAGACCAACTAATCCTTCTGCAGCACCTAAATTTTCATTCTCGCTGAGCCCAGCCTTTATAGCAGCTTGTGTCATATTTAATCCCTCTTCAAGCATATGTTGCATTACCTGCTTTGGGACTTCCCATGCGGATGATAAGCCTAGATGATACTCTTTCCCATCAAAAATGGCGCAGACGCAAACATCCATAAAGCCAGATTTTGTCTTCGGTACAGACATTAAACCTGACTCAAGACCGATACTATATTCACAATTTCGGAAAGCTGACGATGCTCGGTGCATTGCACCTTGAATGGTTTCCTCCAATGTCTTCGGTTGATCACTTACTCCAGACGAAACATCAATCGAGTCTACTGTCGCATTTTTAAGTTGCGGATACTGCTGTAGGATTTCCTTTACAGCCTCCACTTTTATTTGATTCACTGAACCAACTAGTATTTTCATAAAACTCGTTCCTCTTTTAACAATTTAATCTTTTGTTTTCGACCACCACGATTATAGTCACCAACGCTACCGTCAGCTTTGATGACGCGATGGCACGGTACCGTCTTGTCATAATTCGCCTTCATGATGTTACCGACAGCACGTGCAGCTCGAGGAGAGCCAGCGCGCGCTGCAACGTCAGTGTATGTGAGAGTTGAACCTTGTGGAATTTCTCGAACCACTTGAAGCACGCGCTCTTTAAATGTTTTAAGGTTTGTGACAGCCATACTAGAAAAGTGTCGGGGAATCTTCTACTGTTGCTGTTTTCTTTTTCCTCATTAAAGGTTTCTTACGTTGCATTTGTACCGCATGAATCTTCTGCAGTTTCTTTCCCGCAAATTCTCGATAGGTACAATAATCACAGTCTTTTCCTGCTTGTGGTATCTCTTCACTATCAAGACAGACTTTTATCTCCCTTAGTGTGTTTTCTATCCAATCTGCCTTCCCAACATACTCTATGAGTGTCAGCTCAAATTCAAGTTTGTTATCAAATGCGTCTACATTCTTTGATGCGTTTGCATACACAAAATAACCCGTATCAGAAACCGTAAAACCATTTTGCCGAAGGAGCCACTGGTACACTTCCATTTGGCGCTTATAACCACTATGCCATTCTTGATCAAGTGCATCGATAGTTTCGTCCTTGCTTGTCGACTTGTAGTCGACAACAAAAAGTCCACCTTCAGGATTTATCCAGATATCGTCAACAGCACCCGAGATGGTAAAACCAGTCTTTGCGTGCCGTGTGGTAATTCCCTTGAAGTTTTCCCGCCACTCATCAAGATCTTTATGCTGATATGGTACAGCATCTACCTTATACTGTTTCATTAAAGGATGAGCTGTTTTCGCGACGCGGTGTATATCAAATTCTTTTTTAAGAAGCGCATCAACGGCAGTATTCAAGTTGAACGGGAAACCGGGCGGTCGAGCTGTACCGAGACGGTTGTCAATATAAAAACAGCGCGAACATTCAACAAATAAATCAATTTTGGAACGAGAAAGGCGCCACCGTTTACCCCCATAATTCCAATCCGGATTCCTATCAGGTTTGTAGAATTGACTCATGTGGGAAGTATACCATAACCACTCTTTTCATCTGGAGCGGTTTACGACTCATTATTTACTGAGCGTATGCTCAAGAAAGTTTGTTTACTGTTTCGTTTTCCTCGCTAACAATCTCCGTTGTATCTTTCCCATTGTCATTATAAGAGAAGAACTTTATCTTATTCTCAATAAACCAAAGAATAGTGAAAATAAAGACAGTAAGTGTAACAGAAAATAGAGCAATTATATACAGTTTATAGCCAACAGCGACACCAACACCAGCTGCAACCCATAATCCAGCGGCCGTTGTTAGACCACGAACTGACGTTTCTTTAAAGATTATTAAACCCGCACCTATAAAGCCCACCCCCGTTACAATCCCTGCTACAACACGCAACGGATCAACACCCGTGAGTCCGAGAAGTGATTTTGTCACAACTGTCGAGATGATGACAAAAAGACACGACCCCATAGATACAAGCGCGTAAGTGCGCATACCTGCTGTTTTTCCGGCAATAGCGCGCTCAGCACCAAGAACAATACCAAGCAATACCGCAACTATTAGTTGAAGTGCGAGGGTCAATTCTGAGTCAATAAGTAATATATCCATTTGTACGAAATCTATTACAAAAACTGCTAGTAGTTAGATAGTGGTTCTGAATGTGTCGAGAACAGGATTTTGCTGATCGTCGACAATAAGAGCGTCAGTGCCAAGTTCGAATATTTTATTGTCGTTATCATTATACAAGACGACGTGGTATGTATTTCCAGCCATGGTATCACGTAAAAGTTCAACACCTCCCCGTGATGTCCCGCTCGGGAACCATGCGGCGCCAAGAACATTTCCTAATTCCCCATTGTTATCTTCGTGAACAGCAACCCAACCAGCGCGTTCAAGTTGAATAGTTAAAATATTTACTAAACTACCAGCAGTTTGATCATCAGCATCAATTCTGTCTTTTGCACCAAGAAGAATTGGGGCCATTTTTTCTTCCTCAACTACGGGTTCAGTCATTTTGTCATTACTTGTGCTCTCCCCCGTATCGCGTACTACTGTTTTGCTTCTACTTACATCCCACACAAGCACAGCGCTCGCGCCGATAAGAAAACCAATAAGGGCAGCAATAAGAATCTTTTGATTTATAGAAAGTGTGTTCATACAAGAATATCGTGACTATGCTGTTATGCGGACATTATACCTTTTTATTACTCGTGCACAATGCCTGACTCTCCGCGATAACATCATTAAGCTTTTTTTCCGAAAAAATACTATGCAATATGGCTGGTTTGGCACTTAACATCCGACATAATACCAGTCCCTCTCCTAATAATAGCTCCTTTTCTCTCTTTGACAGCGATGGGAGAGCTGTTATGGGCTGAACACCTGTCTCCTCAATAAGATTCTGTAAATTACCCTCGTGAGGATAACTCCATGAAATCATTTTTAATTTTCTGCAATTACCATACTGCACTGCGTTCTCAGTAAATCGTGTGTTCGTAATAAGAATTCCTTCATCAACACCATGCCCTCGTAAATCATTGAAACGAGCATCCACGTACAGTGCAACCTTAAGATCAGAAGTGATGCCAAGATTATTATGAAATTTCATTTCTGCCCCAATGCGTCGTCCTTCTTTTTCAGCAATCATATCAACCTCATGGAGAGCGCAAGAACCCTGCATCATAATTCCTGTTTTTGTTTTATAGCCCTGAGCTTTAAAAATTTCTGCTACGAAATCCTCAAATGGGAAACCACTTGGCCCTAACTCTCGAATAGCTCTTTTCATTGAATATCGCGCTGCCGGTATTCGAGCTCGATTCTTTTTTAAAAGAGAAAATGCGTGCTTATAAATAGTTGATGTTGTGTCGCCATCTGCGACCTCACTCTCAATATGTGCAACAATTGATTCTGCAATCGCTTTCTCTGCACCAGAGTGAATAAGAGACATGAGCAGTTTATGAGGTCGAAACGGCTCACGCATTCCATCCTGTTTTACAATCTCTGGAAACTGCATGAACCTAGTATACTGATAGATTTCAGCAAATGCTATCTACAAACCTGGAAAAATCTCGATATGAGACTTTACTATTGCGCAAACCCTCCTCCAATACATCGAAGTCCGCTCTTATATTCTTCATAAAGTACAACTGATTGACCACGAGCAGTGAGTGGACTGGTACGAGAAAAAGTAACGTGAGCGCCATTGCTGGAATTATTCCCCACCGTTACCGGGAAAAGCGCCCCGCCATGTCGTATGCGCGCTCGATATAAATACTCTGGTTTAGGAGGTTCGCCTATCCAATTTACGTTTATAAGATCTAGTTTCTTCCCTGCTTTTGGTGATAATGGCTCTCTATCGACAATAAGTCGATTGCGTTTATTATCTTTTTCAACAACATAATATGGTCCTCGAGTCTCCTTTGTCTCAAGGGTAAACCCATGTCGCTCCCCCAGCGTATAAAAAAGTACTCCTCTGTGTTTTCCGACAACTTCCCCCGTTGTGAGAACAACATCTCCTTGCTTTTCTTTTATAAAGTGTCGCAAAAAATCCTTCATGTCTAATTTCCCAAGAAAACAAAGACCTTGACTGTCTCGTTTTGTTGCAGTTATAAGTCCCGCTCGGGCTGCGATACGCCTTGTTTCCTCTTTTCTTAAATGACCGATGGGAAACATAACTGACGAAAGATCACGTTGTGCAAGTTGCCAAAGAAAATATGTCTGATCTTTTTTGAGATCTTTTGATGACCATAAGGTTGCGTGGTTTTCGTGTTGCTTAATTTGTGCATAATGCCCTGTTGCTACAGCACGAGCTCCCTCTTCCTTCGCAAATTGCAAAAAGGCGCCAAATTTTACGCTTCGATTACACATAACATCTGGATTTGGCGTGTGGCCCTTTTTATATTCCGCTATCATATAGTCAACAACATTTTTTTTGTAAACATCTGATAAATCAAGTGTTTTGAAAGGGATACCCAAATGGGCACACACACGCATAGCATCCTGCCTATCGTCTTGCCATGTGCACGTAAGAAAATCTGGTTGCCATACTTTTATGAATACTCCTGTCACGGCATAGCCCTGCTTACAAAGGAGAAATGCCGCCACTGAGCTATCAACACCGCCTGAAAGGCCTACAAATATTTTCTTTTCATTTGCCATAATCTATAGAAGAGAAAGCGTTCAATAGTTAAAGTTCTTTGCACAACAACTAATTCAAATACCTCTGTTTCTTCTCTTTATGCTCCTCAAATGTTTCACTGTAGTGAACTGCCCCCGTTTTGTCTGCTAAAAAATATAAGTATGGTGTAGTGATTGGATGTAGCGAGGCGTCAATAGCGTCAATGCTTGGGTTTCCAATAGGTCCTGGTGGCAATCCAGCATATTTGTATGTGTTATACGGAGAATCAATAGTTAAATCATCCTTCGTCAAATCAAAAGTTGATTTTCCATTTATATATTTAAATGTAACATCAACCTGCAGTGGCATTCCTATCTCAAGGCGTTTCCATAATATCCCCGAAATAACACGACGTGATTCTGATGTTCGTGCCTCCCGTTCAATAATTGACGCCATAGTGATAATATCTTCGCGTGGATGCGATGCTTCTTCAAAATCTCTCTCAAACACGGAAACTTTTTCAGAAAAAGTATCTTCGAGAATGGAAAATATGGTAAGCGCATCATCATTAGGAAAGAAATAATACGTATCGGGAAATAGATACCCTTCCTTGCCTTGCGCAAGTATCAGAAATTCCTGAGGATCAAATTTGGGAAAATGTTCTGAAAATAATTCAGCAATATCTATAAGCGAGGCTCCCTCGGGAACGGTAACGATGACTGGTTTAAGGCCAAATTGGCCATGAGTAATGCTATACGCAATAGAGATAGCATTGGTCCTATACTGAAAAAAATAATCGCCTGCAATAACATTATTTGCATTTCCTGAAAACGCTACAATTAAGCGCAAAAGTAGTGCCGAACGAATAACGTTGGCTTCTTTAAAAGAATGCGCAACCGCTTCAAGCGAAGCACCTTTTTCAATTGTGATAATCGATTGTGTTGGAAATGAAGCAGGAGCACTTGTTACAACATAAGCAACAATCATAAAAAAGAGTGCTGAGCTTGCCACTATACGCGCTGTTTGTGAACTACTGGAAAAGACTGCGACTAATTGTTTTGCGGTACGAACGATATAGAACCGAGCAGTAGTAAGAAACTGAGCAATATACTCCATAAAAAATATTTACCGTGGTAAATTTGGAGGAGCCTCCTCTTTGTGAGATGTGATTCGACCAAGTGTTGGCGTTTGTGCAACACGACCAGGGAAATGAAAAACAGTTGCAAGTTCTTCAGAACTTAAGACAAAAGAATGATGTGACTCGTTAGGTGCTGTAAAATATGATCGCAAGCGATATCCTTCATAAATTTCACGCTTGCGAGCATTTTCACGCCACTGAAATGGGTCCTCCCATGGATACGTTGAGCCAAGAAAGATCGGTTTAAATCCATTTGATCCATGATCTTCAAAAGTACGCATCATAGTAGGTAACGTCCCCTGCCTGTCTTTTCGATACTTATCGATCTCAGCCATATAGATTATACGTATACCAACATCAAACGGTTTCTTTGAAGTGTTACGTTCAAGTGCTTCCATAGTACTTTTCTCCCCTTCTGTAAACATCCGAAATGAAATAACTGAATCCTTTGGCTTATTTACTTTAGAAAGTATCGCTTCAATTTCTCGTTTTGCTTCGGCCTTCCAATCCTCCTTTTTAAACCAACTTCCCGGCGCATGCCTCTCTGCTTGGTGTGATCGGATGAGAATTTGCATTAATCCGTATTCTCCCTCTCCGAGTGCACCGAACTGTTCGAGAATAGCATTTATGGGATCGACCTTAAACTCCTCCTTTGTTTCTTTATCAAGGCCAAAATCAACATATGTTTTTATAGGATACGGATCAGGTTTTTGTAATTTCTGATAAATACCATACAATTTCATCTTTTTGATATCGTACGGGATAAGAGGCATGTAATCAGGAACCTCATGAATTTCAATAGTAGGATACTGACTATATAGTTGGGCTTCAACTGTGGCGCGGTTTGATCTTCGAGTATGAATAAAGAATCTAACGCTACCTTCAAAAGAAACGATTTCAAGTGAAAATTGTGACCGTGTAACACCCATTACATACTTTTTATAGGGGGTATCAGGTTCCCCTGTATAGAAAAAAGCATTCAGTGCTGTCTCCATAGCAAGAGGAGATTGTGTAATTTCTTCTGGTAATTTTATTTCAAGGAGGATTCTATCAAGTGCTAAGAAAGTTTTCGTCTGAACATACTCCATCCATCGCTCCCTAAATACAAAAAAGAGAACTATGGTCGCCCACAAGGGCATATAATCTCGTGCGACTGAAAGACCGTGGAAAACTAATTCACGTGGGAGAAAAACAAAAAGAGTAGCCCCTGCAAGAACAAGCACTAAACCAACCGAGATACTATATTCTTTTGCAGGCGCTAAAAGCGTATCAAAAAATTGCATATAGTATTATGATACAAGAAAAAAGGAAAAAAGCATTCCTCCTATATAAAACAATCCTCTTTAAAGCGGATTGTTTTATGCAACAAGTGAGTACTCGCCGCTTTGATTGCGCTTAAAGAAAGTGGGATCCTGTAAATTAACAAGAATAGTATTGTCCTTTACATACCTCTCCTTTTTAACTAAATCAATAATTTTCTCGCGAGTAAGTGGTCCGTTTTTCTTTAAAATACCAGCTATAACATCCTTTACAACACCTTTAGAGTATCCCCATTCAGATAGAGCATAGAGGCCACGGCCGACAAGCACAAAACGCTTATCTTTTATAAGCTCATTGTGGCATGTGGCAACGTGTGCCCTCTTTTTGAAGAGATCGCTGATAGTTTCAGCAACCTCTGTGAAGTGCATAGGAGAACCATGACGTTTTATTACGAGAAAAGCATAGTCGCGCATCCCCTTTGCGCGGACATTAGGCGATGTTGCACTTCCCCATTCCCCTAATGGATTTCTGCCAAGACGTTTTGAAAGACTGAGCCAACGACGAACGATTTCTTCATTTCGATACTCCTCGTTGAGTTCCGATACTTCTGATAAAAATTTCTGAATGAGATCTGATTCTGGAATAAGATCTTCATCAGAAAGAGACGTGTATATCTTTTTCAATGTCTCATGCACTTTCAGAGCAACCTCCTCATCAACATTCCATCGACGACGAAAATCATTATCTTCTTTTCCATGTACAAAAGTATCACCTAATACCAGCAAAAAATGTATATAATTTCGGGTGTCCGAATCTTTACTAAGTGAGTCGAGTAACTCATCTTCCTCGACAATACAACCCATCTGCTGAATAACGGATTTAAGCTCGAGAAAAGCGTCCTGCGCCTCCTTAAAAGCCTCTGATTTGCGAATACTTGTGAGGCCATAATTCTCTATTTGACGAACACGTTCACGAGTAATGCCATAATCACTTCCAATTGCCTCGAGTGTTCGGACGACACCGTCTTTATCTAAACCGTAACGACTTACAAGCACTTCTCGGGCTCTCTCCGGAAGCACTGCAAGAAGCTTTTTAACGACATTTTTGGGCTTTATAGTAAGGGTTATCATCATATTTTGCATTTTTACATATCTGTAGTCTAATTTTTATCACTATTTCATTGTAAAGTCAAGAAGCTAATTCTTAATAACAATATTGAAGACTCTTCCTACTACATATATCTCTTTTTCAACTGATTTGTCCAAAAGATATTTGGCAATCTCTGTCATGTGATGCACCTGGGCCTTCACCGCTTCTTCTGTTGAATCACGTGCTACAACAACAGTCCCGCGTACCTTACCGTTTATTTGGACTGCAATAGTTACGCTGTGCTCCACAAGTTTTGATTCATCATAGACAGGCCAAACTTCTCTCTGTATTGAACCGGTATTCCCCAATTGTTCCCATAATTCCTCTGCCATGTGAGGTGCAAAAGGTGACAACACTTTGAGAAAAGACTCAAACTGTCTGGTGCCAATAGTCCCCACCTTCTCAACGGTGTTAGTGAAAATCATCATTTGAGAAACAGCTGTGTTGAATTTAAATGCTTCGATGTCGTCAGTAACTTTTTTTATTGTTTGATGAAGTGGTAATTCAAGACGTGGGACATCCTGCTCACATACATTCCCTGCCATGCGCCACACTTTTTCCAAAAAGCGTCGTACCCCGACCAAACCATTTGTAGACCATGGTACTGTATTCTCAAATGGTCCCATGAACATTTCATACGTACGGAAAGAATCTGCTCCGTTGGTTCGCACAACGTCATCAGGATTAATAACGTTGCCCCAGCGTTTACTCATCTTTCTGCCATCCTCAGCAAGTATGAAGCCAAGAAACTCAAGTCGACTGAATGGTTCTATAGTTGACACGATGCCAATATCATAAAGAAATTTATGCCAAAAACGCGCATAGATAAGGTGTCGTACGGCATGATCACCGCCAACATAGACATCAACATGTCCCCACTCTTTCTCCCGTGCCGTGGAAACAAGGGCTTCTTTATTATCCGGGTCCATAAAACGTAGCCAGTACCAGGAAGAGCCTGCCCATTGAGGCATGGTGTTTGTTTCCCGCTTTGCGTGGCCCTTACACTTCGGGCACGTCACATTTACCCACTCCTTTATGCTTGCAAGTGGCGATTCTCCTGTTCCTGTTGGTTCGTAGTGCTCAACCTCAGGAAGCAAGACCGGTAGCTCTTCCTCGGGTACCGGTACCGCCCCACATTTCTCACAGTGAATGATCGGAATGGGCTCTCCCCAGTATCGCTGACGAGAAAAAACCCAGTCTTGAATGCGATAGGTACTCGCTACCTCTCCTCCAACAAACTCTGTAATCTTTCCTTTTGCTTCTTCAGAATCCATTCCATCAAACGTGCCTGAGTTTATAAGCGTTCCACTTTCGGTATGTAGAAGTATTTCTTTATAAAATGAGTTATCAGCTAGCCAACTATAGACATTCTTGGGAGGGATATTTTCGGATTTACCCTTAAAAATCATTCCATACTTATCAATAAGGTCGTTAGTCTCTTGAGTAAGCTCCATCTCCTCAATTTGCTTATTCTTATGCTTAAAAATAAAATAAAAACCCTGTTCAGTACTGAACTCATTCCAAAATCCTGGTTCCATCTTTTCACGAACTAACGCTTTATACTCCTCTAATTTGTCTGTAGGAATAAATATTTTGAAAAAGCCTGACTCTGTTTTCTCAGCAATATCTATTCCCAGTGCCTTGAGATCCTTCTCAGACAACCCCATCACAAAACTACGACTTTGCTTTTCTGGTTTCAGAATAACTGGTTTTACTGGAAGGTTAAACTTCTTCGCGAAGGCAAAATCTCTTTCATCATGTGCAGGAACTGCCATGATGGCCCCTGTACCATAATGAGCAAGTACATAATCTGCGATATAGACAAGAATTTCTTCCTTACTGGCGGGATTAATTGCTTTTATACCCTTGAGCTCTACACCCGTCTTTTCCTTTCTTTCAACTGTGCGATCCATCTCACTTTTCCCGACAGCAGTATTTATATATGCGTCAATCTCATCCCTATTTTCAATTTTTCCGTTGAGTTGCTGAACAAGTTTATGCTCTGGAGCAAGCACCATGTACGTGGCCCCAAAAATTGTATCGGGGCGAGTTGTAAATACGTTAATCTTGTACTCAGAATCTTTTATCCCAAAGTTGATTTTTGCCCCCTGACTTCGCCCTATCCAATTGCGTTGAGCTTCCTTAATAGAGTCCGGCCATTGCGCAAGTGTTTCAAGATCATCAAGTAAACGATCAGCATAATCAGTGATTTTGAGTACCCACTGTCGCATTGGCCGCTTTTCCACAACCGTATCACAACGCTCGCACGTGCCGTCACTATTTAAATCTTCATTAGCAAGACCTGTTTGACATGACGGACACCAGTTAATTGGCTCATTTGATTCATATGCCAAACCTTTTTCAAATAACTTAAGGAAAATCCATTGCGTCCACTTGTAATATTCCGGATCAGTTGTATTTATCTCTCGTTCCCAATCATAATTAAATCCAATGAGAGAGAGTTGTTCTTTGAAACGTTTAATATTTTTCTCCACTGCCACACGTGGATGCACTTTGTTCTTTATTGCAAAGTTTTCTGCTGGCAAACCAAACGCATCCCACCCCATGGGATGAAGCACTTTAAAACCATTCATTCGTTTGAAGCGACTGTAGATGTCAGTTGCAATATAACCCTTCGGATGTCCCACATGAAGACCTTCTCCCGAAGGATAAGGAAACATATCAAGTACATACTGCTTCCGTTTCTTGGAATCTTCTTCTGTTTTGTATACATTATCGGCCTCCCACCGCTTTTGCCACTTCTCTTCTATCGTTTTGTGGTCGTATGCTTTCATCTTTTATCTCTTAATTGTTTCGAGTGGTGCGTAGAGCTCTGGATCAATAGTGCGCGAAAAACATACATCGCCAGAACCATGTTGCCAATTATCCTCCTGTTTGTAGTATCCTTCTCCACCTGAAACTGGATACGCTATATTCCTACCTTGCGGACTGTTTAATGCTTCAGCGTTGAAGGTTGCGCATAACTCAAAAGAATATGGTTGCTGTGTAATCTTGTACGTATAGGGTTTATTATCTTGTGGATCGAGAGGAGCAGTGTAACCAGAAATAGTATCCGTTAGGTCACCAAGAGAACGTGGTAACTGTTTTTTTTGCTGCCAATAGTAAACTATTTGTGATTGGATACCCTGTAAGTCACCAATCTTCTGCTCATCAAAGCGCATTAAACGTGCCTGTTGTGGTGTCCCAACAATAAAGAAACCCGCCACAATACTAGCAAACATGAGGATAGTAACACTAATGCATACCAAATGCTTTTTTCTACGTTGCAGATCCCAATAATTCCTATAGTCAGCAATGAAGTGTAACAGTACGCCGCCAGCCACAAGAAAAATAATAAGAACCTTTAGCAGAAAGGCCGTCGTCAATGCATCGCCACTAAAGAAAAGTGTTAGAAGCGTAACGAGGTCTATGGCAATCGATACACCCGCAATAAAGAGAGTCAGAATCAAAGCCCAGCGACGAACCCATATATCTCTTCGGGAAGGATCATGTGCAATGTCGCGTCGAATGAATGTAAAAAGAAGAATATACACGGGGAAAAAGACAACAATCGAGGCCATTTCATATGGAATACCGCTTGAGTATGGATTAGGAAGGTAGGAAAGTGGATCAGCAAATGCGTAATCAATATAATTAAAGAGAAGAAGAGTAAAGGCAATGATGCTCCAATAAAAGGCCGCCATCGCTCCGAACCACAAAAAGAAATCCTTAGGAGTTGTTTTCATATGTTATTCATGTGAATCGATAATTTCTAAATATACAATAAAAAAAGAAAAAGTATAGTCGTGCTATCGCCTGAGTATACCTCTTAAGATTAGATCTGGGATGATTTTATTTCTAATTATAGGAGAGACCCGAGGGTTTAATTGATCTTTATAGTTAATCCAGTGGAGATGCTCTATTTCTGTCGAGGGTGTTGGAGTTCCTATAATATTTCCCACATATAATTTAATAGAAACATTTCTATCAGGTCTACCTGCTGCCACGTCAGTATATTCCCCAATAAAGACAAGAGACGCAGCATCAATCTGGCAATTTAATTCTTCTTTTATTTCAGCCCTTAAGCATTCTGCATCATTTTTTTCTTCCAATTTTCCGCCTGGTATAATGTAGTCTGAGGTAACATTTTCAGGTGCCTTTTCGCATACTAAAAACCTCGTCCCATCCTCATTTAGAATCAGCATTCCAATTTTATTGTAGTATGCCATATGTCATATTTTAAACTCTATAACGTCACCATCTTTCACGAGATACTCTTTTCCTTCAGTACGCAAAAGTCCTTTCTCACGGGCAATACTACGCGAACCAGCACTAAGAAGGTCATCCCACCCTATCACCTCTGCTCTAATAAACTTCTCCTCAAAGTCTGAGTGTACGGCTGCTCCCGCTTGGGGTGCGGTAGAACCCTCGTGTATTTGCCACCCTCTTGTCTCATCGTCACCAGTAGTGAAGAAGGTTATGAGGTTTAAGAGTTCAAATCCTTTCTGTATAAGAGTATTGACACCATCATCGAGCACACCAAACTCCTGTCGAAATTGTTTTCGATCATCACGAGAAACACTTGATAAATCTGACTCAATACCCGCATCAACAACAACAAAAGATGCTTTTATAGACTCAAAAAGATTTATAAGCTCCTTCCACCGTTGCCCGTTTTCATCATCGAGATTCAGTGCTCCTGTCTTTTTGTTGAGAACATACAGCATTGGCTTAATAGTGAGTAGATTTAAATGTTTGGCTAGTACTGATTCCTCTTGTGTGAGATTCACCGTTTGAGCCATGCGACCGGATTCAAGTACGGGCATTATTTTCTTGCACACATCATACTCTTTCTGTGCCTCTTTATTATTTCCCCTTATATCCCGCTCAAGATTAGAAAGACGCTTCGCTGTTGTCTGTAAATCGGCCATAATAAGCTCAAGATTGATTATTTCTATGTCATCTCGAGGACTTACGCCTCCATTCACATGAATGACATCCTCGTCATCAAAAATACGTACAACGTGCGCAATAGCATCCACTTCTCTAATATGTGCCAGAAATTGATTACCGAGTCCTTCCCCGTCATGAGCTCCCTTAACTAAACCTGCAATATCAACAAATTCTATTGCCGCAGGGATGGTTTTTGCTGAATGTGAGAACGTGGCAAGCTTGTCCAATCGTTCATCTGGCACTACTACCACTCCAACCGAGGGGTCGATCGTACAAAAAGGAAAATTCTCAGCGGGAACTGATTTCTCCGTTAATGCGTTAAACAATGTTGATTTCCCAACATTGGGAAGACCAACAATTCCTATTGAAAGTGACATGAGAGCACTCTACACTTATTTTCTCTCTAACTCAATCTTATTTCCAAAGTTAATGCTGAAATAGTTGACTAAGTTCTGTTTGATATTTTTGCATAACCTCACGCGCCGCTGTCATTTGATCTTTCCCCTCTTTTGTTTTTTCTTGTATCTCTTTAGCTATATTTTCAAAAAATTGTGGGTTCTTTTCAAATCCTTTTATAAGCACCTCCTGCTGTTCTTCAGGAACACCACGGAGCTGTTGTCTCAGCATCTTTCGCAATAACATTTGCTTTAACATCACCCCAGTGTATAACTTTTTAGAGATTCCCCAACAGACTGGTTGGATAATGATGGAGATCCCAATTGTATATATTTTAGTCACGGTACCGAAAAAACAACTTTGGCACGCACGTGCGATTTGACACTTATTTATATCTATGTTATCATCCGCAGACTCCAAAATATTATATTTATGCTATACCATCTCAAAAAAATAGTGGCAAAAATGCTGTATTTCACCCGTAACCTTAAGCTTGTGAATTTCATAATCGTATTAGTCCAAGACTTAGGTTTAAAGAAATTTATGGGTGCACTTGCTGGTGGCATACTCGTCGGTGTAATTATTTTTTCTGTTGCATTCTCTCCAAAAACACCCGAGGAATTGCCACAGAGCAATGGAAAGCCTGTTACATTAAAAACAGTAAATGATCTATCCGTTGAAAATGACTCCCTCTCTCTCATTGGGACTGTTACATCAGTGCACGAAGCAACTGTATATACAGAAGCATCAGGCATTATAACTCATTTATCATATACACTTGGTGACGCAATTCCCCGTGGCGCGGTCCTTGCTGAAATTGAAAACAGTCATGAGCGTGCTCTCGTCCTTAGTGCTCGTGCAACATTGGAACAAGTAGAAAGTGGCTACGCTCGTGATCTCACTGATGTGTACGCACAGGCATCACAAGCATACCAACAAGCATTTACGCGAGCGAGTGACGCTGTTTTTGGGAAAACAGATGCTTTCTTTTCAGCTCCTCGTACCTCCGCCCCTCAACTTAATATTTCATCATTCGGCGATTCAACACTTGAAAAAGACCGAGCACGCATTAACGATATTCTTTCCTTATGGGAAGGAAAATTGTCTTCCATATACGCATCAGAGGATATCGTTAATCTTTTAGAGGAGGCACATCGTGATACCTACTTCATTAAATTATTTCTTGATCATTTAGCAACTATTGTAAACAGGCAGACGCCTGGTACACCACAGACAGAAGCAACCCTTGAAGCAGAAAAATCTGCTTTGTTCTCAGCACGCTCAAATGTTGATGCGTCACTACTTGCAATTACAAGCGCAATTAATGAACTCTCTCAAACACTCCCCAAAAATAGCGGTGGAACAGGAGAATCTGAAGCAAAAATTGCTATTGCAGAAGCTTCCCTCGCCTCAGCACTTTCGACACTCCAAAAAACAATAATGAGGGCGCCTATCAGTGGAACTATTAACGCCCTCGACATAAAGGTTGGTGATTTTGTGAATACATTTACGCCTGTAGCGACAATCGCTAACAACGAAATGCTCGAGATTGTTACATTTATTTCACCTGAAGATAAAGATCATATCGTACATGGTAATGTGGTTGAAATTGAAGGTGGTGGATATGGTGTTGTAACTAAGGTCGCTCCCGCTCTTAACCCCACAACAAAAAAGATTGAGGTGAGAATTGCTGTCAACGATGATGATACAGCGCTTATAAATGGTTCGACCGTACGAATTGTAATACTACCCACATTAAGTGACGGCCCTGTCACTGCAAAAGCTGAAATACACATCCCTCTTGAAGCACTTAAACTAGAAAATGGTGGGGCGTATGTTTTCAGTGTAGATGAGACAACGCATAAGTTACAAGGACACTCCGTTTCCCTCAATCAAATTACCGGTAATTCTGTTTCGGTAAGTGGAATCGATAAAACTCTTTTAATTGTGACAGATGCCCGTGGTCTATCAGAGGGAGAACAGGTGGAAGTTACGCAAAAATAAATTATGGAGCGTTTTTGGATATTTTTCCTGCATAAACGACAATTTAGCTACCTGCTTGTTATAGCGGCTCTTATTTTTGGTGCTCTTGCTATTATTGCTATACCAAAAGAATCGGCGCCAGAAATTCGTATACCAGTTGGTATTGTTACGGTTCCTTTCCCAGGAGGAAGCGCTGTTGACGTTGAACGTCTCATTACTAATCCGCTCGAAGGCAGACTAGCCGGCGGTCTTGATTATGTAAAAAAAATAACCTCTGTTTCAAGCGAAGGCGTGTCCTCTGTTGTGGTTGAGTTCACGGCAGAGGCAGATCTTGATAAATCAATACAAGCAATCCGTGACGAGGCAGATAAAGTTTCTCCTGAATTCCCGGAAGAAGCAAAAGATGCGATTGTGTCAGATGTTAACTTTGTTGATCAGCCCATCCTTATGCTTGCGATCGGTGCCAATCTACCACTTGAGGATCTCCAACGTATTGGGAAAGCGCTCGAGGATGAGCTCACTGCTGTTGCTGGTGTCTCTCGTGTCCACGTTGGTGGCAAACAAGAAACAACGGTATACGTTATCGCAAAGGAGGAAGCGTTAAATACGTTCGATATATCGCTTGGCCAAATTGAATCTGCGATCCGCGCTCACAATACTGCGCTCCCCGCTGGTGCTATTGAAATAGCCAATATATCCTACTCCGTTCAGTTCGAAGGTAGTCTGATTGATCCTAACGATGTCCGATCTATCGCTATAACCAGTCGTAATGGCTCTCCAGTATATATTGGCGATGTTGCTGATGTGGTGGTGGGTCTTTCAAAACCGATGGCATTTTCTCGAGTTTCAATTAATGGTGAATCATCAAAAAGTGCGTTAACGTTTGATATTTTTAAAAGAAGTGGTGGTAATGTTGCCACGGTTTCTCAATCTGTTAGAGAAAAAGTTCAAGAGCTTGAAAGCACGGGTGAGATTTTAGCGGGACTGGATGTCCTCGTTGTCTTTGATTCAGGAGAGCTTCTAAAAGAAGATCTTTCAAATCTAATCCAAACAGGCGCACAAACGATCATTCTGGTAATGATTGTTTTATTTCTTTCAATCGGGTGGCGTGAATCATTGATTGCAGGCATTGCGATACCCTTTTCATTTTTGATCGGGTTTATCGCACTTGAAGCAAGTGGCAATACTATAAACTTCATTAGCTTATTCGCACTCATCCTTGCTGTCGGCATCTTAGTGGACTCAGCAATTGTCATAGTCGAGGGGATACACACTAATATGAAGGCTTTCATGGATAAGCAGGAAGCGGCAGAAAGAGCCATCCGCGACTACCACTGGCCCGTAACAGCAGGAACATTAACAACGGTTGCTGTGTTTGCGCCACTATTCCTCGTTTCGGGTATTGTAGGGAAATTTATTGCAAGTATCCCGTTTACTATTATATTTGTTTTAATTGCTTCACTTTTTGTCGCACTCGGTATTGTACCCCTCTGCGCTTCCCTCCTCCTTCGACGCAGAACAACAAGCTCGCTCGAAGAGTGGCAAGAACAGTACACGGCAAAGTTTCAAGCATGGTATCGCGAAAAATTACTCAACATTCTTGGTAATCGAAGAAAAGAGCGATTATTTTTTATTGTTATTTCAGTGCTTTTTGTTATATCTATTCTCTTCCCTATTACGGGCCTTGTTAAAGTAGCATTCTTCCCACAGGATGACGTAGACTTTATCACCATCAGTATCGAGGAAAAAGAAGGGACGGTTCTTGCAAAGACCGATATTGCTGTTCGAGAAGTAGAAGAAGTCCTTTATCAAAACACCGACATTGATTCATTCGTTACTACCGTTGGCCAAACAAGTGCATTTTCTAGTGACGGCGCGTCATCAGGAAATAAATTTGCAAATATATTCATTAATCTTCCAAAAGATAGAGCAAAAACAAGTACAATGATTGTCGATGAATTAAGAACTATGCTCAGTCCCCTTAAAACAGCACATGTGGAAGTCTCAGAACCTAATAATGGACCGCCGGTTGGAGCTCCTATTGTTATTAAACTAAAGGGAGATAATCTTGAGGAACTTGATGCAACTGCACTAAAAATTAAGCAATTGTTAGAGGAAATAGAAGGTACTGCTAATGTTTCGGCAGGGACCCAAAATCATGGTTTAGAATTTGCGCTAACACTTGATTGGGGTAAGGCTTCATCATATGGAATCTCACCACTTACCGTGGCCCAAACACTGAGAACTGCCGTGCAAGGAATTACGGCAACAACGATAAAGGAAAATGGAGAAGATATTGATGTAATCCTTACGGTAAATTTAAATCCTTCCTACGAACTTCCGGATGAAACAAATAAGGCAACAATTGATGATCTTAAGCGTATCAAAATAAAAACAACACAGGGTGATGTACTATTGGGATCGATTCTTAATAGTACGTTGGAGCAATCACGGCCATCAATCACGCATGATAACAGAGAGCGCACTGTAAGTGTTGTAAGTCAATTGACAAAAAATGGTAATACAAATGAAATTTTAGCAGCATTTTCAAAGCAACAAAAAACTATACATATTCCCGGGTCGGTAACACTACAAGTGGGAGGAAAAAATGAAGACGCGCAACAGGCTTTTAAAGACATGTTCACCGCGCTCATTCTCGGCATAATATTAATGCTGGCTGTTCTTGTGCTCCAATTTAATTCATACCGTTATGGATTGTATGTCCTCTCTGTACTGCCACTGTCTTTAATTGGTGTTTTCTTTGGACTTCTTATAACAGGTAAAGCACTCTCCTTTACATCAATGATGGGATTTATAGCTCTCGCTGGAATTATTGTTAACAATTCAATTATTTTGATTGATGTTATAAATCGTTTACGTTTTATTAGTCCGGGGAAAACAGTAACCGAGGTTATCGTCGAGGGAAGCATTTCACGACTACGTCCTATTTTCCTCACCACAACAACAACGGTTATTGGTCTTATTCCATTATCTTTTGTTTCAGAGCTTTGGTCACCTCTTGCTATCGCGATTATGTTTGGTCTTTTGTTTTCAACCTGCATTACTCTCTTCCTTATACCTATTATTTACAATCGTTGGCCAGGGAAACTCCCGGGTTTCGAACAAAGCTAAATAAAGGGAATACTGATCTCGTAGAAAGTTTCGCCCACTACACTGTTGTGCGACGATTACAATAAGATGACAACACCTCCTCGGTGCACTTCAAGGATTCCACTTTCGATTTCAAAAATCTCGGTCTTTTTGTTTTCACAATGAACCGTAATAATACCTGCTTTTAAAACGGCAACAAATGGCTCATGATCTTTAAGAACGGTAAGTTCGCCTTCACTTCCAGGGCATGTTACCGAAATACTCATTCCATCAAAGTAAACGGTATCAACTGTAGCAATAGTTGTATGGAAAGAACGTGTCATACAATATTGTAATTAAACCTCGTCAATAGTTCCCTTCATGTAAAATGATTGCTCTGGCTTATCATCATGTTTCCCATCAATAATTTCCTTAAAGCCTCTAATTGTTTCAGAAAGGGATACATATTTTCCTGCTACTCCCGTAAAGCTTTCCCCGACAAAGAATGGCTGGGAAAGAAAACGTTCAACTTTACGAGCGCGATATACTATTTGCTTATTCTCATCTGACAATTCTTCGATACCAAGAATGGCAATAATGTCCTGTAAATCTTTATATCGTTGCAAAACCTGTTTAGTATTAAGCGCAACGCGATAGTGTTCCTCGCCCACAATAACAGGATCAAGTGCCGTAGACCCTGACTCGAGCGGATCAATTGCGGGGTAAATTGCAAGAGCGGCAAGAGCGCGTGACAACACTACGGTCGAATCGAGATGGGAAAAGGTTGTCGCTGGCGCGGGGTCAGTCAAGTCATCAGCAGGCACATAAATGGCCTGAACAGACGTAATTGACCCCGTTGTTGTTGACGTGATACGTTCTTGTAACTGCCCCATTTCTTCAGCGAGAGTTGGTTGATACCCAACAGCAGATGGAACACGTCCTAGCAAAGAAGAAACTTCAGACCCCGCTTGGATAAAGCGAAAGACATTATCCATAAAGAAAAGAACGTCTTTCCCCATAGTATCTCTAAAATACTCTGCCATGGTAAGGCCTGAGAGTCCAACGCGGGCGCGCGCTCCGGGGACTTCATTCATTTGTCCAAAAACAAGAGCCGTCTTAGCGAGTACACCCGAATCTTTCATTTCATTATAGAGATCATTTCCTTCGCGAACACGTTCTCCAACACCCGCAAAAACAGAATACCCTCCATGCTCTGTTGCAACGTTCCTGATGAGCTCCTGTATTAAGACAGTTTTTCCTACACCAGCACCACCGAAAAGCCCAACCTTCCCTCCCTTGATAAAGGGTGTCATGAGATCAATGGCCTTAATACCAGTCTCAAAGACTTCAGCTTTTGTTCGCTGTTCTGTAAAAGGAGGTGGTTTCTGATGTATGGCTAAACGTTCCCCATCCTCGGCAAGTGGTTCTTTTCCATCAATAGTCTCCCCACATACGTTAAAAAGTCTCCCTAATACCCGCTCTCCGACGGGAACACTGATGGGGTTACCACTATCAATAACAGTATCGCCACGGGTAAGACCAGCAGTATCAGAAAGCGCAATACAGCGAACACGGTTAAGACCAACATGTTGGGATACTTCAAACACAACCTCTTTCTTGTCGTTGTTTTTCTCAGTAACAAGCGCATGTGTTATTGCGGGTACGTGGTGCTCGAAATAAATATCGACAACAGGTCCAATGATTTGTGTAATGATTCCTTTGTTTTGCATAATTATATGATTTAGACTCTCATGGCCTCAATTCCGCCAACAATCTCACTGATTTCACGAGTGATGTGCGCCTGCCGTGCTTTATTTAATGTACGTGTTAGCTCTTTTGAAAAGTCATGAGCTTTATCAGAAGCATTCTTCATGGCAACCATACGAGCAGAATGCTCTGACGCCGTTGCTTCGAGTGTGCTGTGATGAAGTTCAACTTGTAGAAGATATGGAAATAATATATCAAGGACAGCTTCTGCATGAGGTTCAATTGTATATACTTCACGAGCGTGACGTTCCTTTTCAGTGTGAGAGTATCTGCCGCGCTCAGGAGTAATGCCACTGATAATATTCTTAATGTCACTAACTGAAAGCGGCAATAATTGACGTACTACTACTTCTTGTTCAAACGTAGAACGAAACTGATTATAAATTACAATAACACGATCATATGATTTTGCTCTATACGCTTCAATTATCTCGTTTACAATTCGACGGGGTGCCGTTTTCTCGTCCTCATCATTCATTGGAATAGTGCTTCCTAAGATAGGATATCCATGCTTTTGGAAATAATCACGACCCTTTCTGCCAAAAGCCACAATACTAATAGCGTCTTTTGCAAGACCACTCTCCTTTATATTTTTTTCAGTAGCGCGGATAACAGCGTTGTTTAAATTTCCCGCAAGTCCTTTGTCACTTGTTATTACCAAAAGACACAAATGATTTAGTGGTCGAACATCAAGTAAGGGATGCGAGAGCGCATCAAGACTCCCACCGACACGTTCAAGAATAGAAAGAGCAACAACAGCATATGGCCTTCCACGAAGGGCCTTCTCCTGACTTTTACGCATTTTTACCGCAGAGACAGCTTCCATCGCTTTTGTAACTTTATGCGTTTTATCTACTCCACGTATTTTCCCTTTTATACTTTTCAATGACATATGCTTAGATCTTGTCAATTACAATCATGCACGGTTACTTTGCAAAAAAAGTTCTTTGTGAGTAAGCTTAAATTGTTCGAATGCATTACGGAGTTCTTCTTCCTGTTTTTCTGCCAAGTCACGCTCCTTTTTTATGTGTTGGAGGAGATCATTATGGTGCGTATCAATGTATGTGAGAAATGCAGATTCAAATTCAACAACTCGAGAAAGCAAAACATCGGCAAGATACCCATGGATAGCGGCAAAAATGATAACTACTTGCCTTTCAAAACCGTATGGTTTCCCTTTTGTTTGCGTGAGTACTTCAGTAAGTCGCTCTCCATTTTCAATACGTTTTCTTGTTTCTATATCAAGATCTTGGCTAAACTGCACAAATGCCTCCAATTCACGAAATTGCGCAAGCTCAAGTCGAATCTTGCCAGCTACTTTTTTCATAGCTTTCGTTTGAGCAGCAGATCCAACACGAGAAACTGATAATCCAACATTAATAGCCGGTTTTAATCCTCGGTTAAAGAGACTCGTATCAAGATAGATCTGGCCATCAGTTATTGAAATAACATTAGTAGGAATATATGATGAAACATCTCCTTCCTGTGTTTCAATAATAGGAAGAGCCGTAAGAGAACCTCCTCCTCGTTGTGCACTAAGCTTGGCGGCACGTTCCAATAATCGAGAATGGAGATAGAAAATGTCACCCGGATATGCTTCACGACCCGGTGGTCGCCGAAGCAATAATGAGATACCGCGATAAGCAACTGCCTGCTTCGAAAGATCGTCGTAAATAACAAGAGCGTCACGCCCCTGATCCATGAAATATTCTCCTATAGAAGCCCCTGCAAACGGTGCCAAGAATTGAAGTGCCGCTGGAGTAGCAGCAGAGGCGTTGACAACAATTGTATATTCCATTGCTCCAGCCTCCTTGAGGTCTGCAACAATACGTGCTGTCTTTGATTCTTTCTGACCAATGGCAACATAAATACAAATAGGACGGTCCTCCTTTCTTTCATTGAGTTGATTCAAAATCGTATCAATTGCGATAGTAGTTTTCCCCGTAAATCGATCACCAATAATGAGTTCCCGTTGACCTCGGCCAATAGGAATCATGGAGTCAATGGCTTTAATACCCGTATGAAGAGGTGTATTAACTGACTGTCGGTCAATAACACCATACGCTTCTCGTTCTATTGGATACTGTGCTTCAGCATTATATACACCTCGGCCATCAAGCGGTTCACCCAACGGACTTACAATTCTTCCTATGAGAGACTCCCCGACAGGAATTGAAAGGATCTTGCCGGTACTTTTAACTTTCATGCCCTCCATCACATGATGTGCTGATCCGAGTATAACAGCACGAACATACTCCTCCTCAAGGTTAAGAACGAGACCGTATAATATTTCCGTATCCGTTATAAGGTCTTCAACGGTGACACTGTTCGTTTTCTCAAAAATAACCATTTCACCCATTTTTGCAGATGAAAGACCATCTATCTCTGCGACGCCGTCACCAACACGAACAACATGGCCAATTTTTTGTACCTCAGAATCTTTGCGTACCGCAAATGTTTCAATTTCTTTTTTTAGCTTTTCAATTAATACGTCATCCATAAAAATATTCTAAACAACAGTATCTACCATTTTTCTAAAAAGATGAACAAGCTTCTGCCGATAGCTTGCATCAACCTCAAACTCCTCGGACTCAATCACAAAACCTCCTACTATCGCAGGATCTTCAACTATATCAGCTTTCTGCATAATAAACCCCATTTCTGATTCATATGATTTGATACTACTTTCCTGCTTTTTAAGAGCCTCTTTCTTTGCTACACGGATAGTAGTACGACCATAACGTTCCCTACGACTACGCAATGTATCGTATTCAGCAATAATGGCAGGTAATAGCGCACTATGCCCCTTTCGCTTTAAAATCCCAGTAATTGACTCAGTTGAAACTGAGTGTGTAAGTCTTAATAGCGCTTGTGCGTAATGATGAGCAAGCATAATTATATTTTCTCACGAAGAATTTTTTCTGCCCCAAGAATTGCCATGGTTGCGATTTCTTTTTTATTAGTTTCACGCGCCCTTTTCTTCTCTTCCTCAGATTGCATTCTTGCATCTGCTAACATACGCTCACTTCGTGCCTGTGCTTCCTGTAAAAGGAGTGCCTCTTTCTCCTGCGCTCGCTCTTTTGCGCGGTCAATAATAATACTCGCTTCATGTGTTGCGTCAGTAATAATATCCTCACGCTCAGTAATTGTCTTTTCTCGCTCCTCTTTCGCCGCATACGCATCTTTAACTCCCTCCTCTATAAGAAGCTGTCGACGTGCCAAGAGCGCAATAAGCGGTCGATACAAAAAGTACCACAGAGCAAGAACAAGTATCCCAAAGTTAAAAACTTGCACAAGCAAAAGTCGTGTATCAATGCCAAAAATGTCAAGAATTTCTTTCATGAGAATACGCTACGAGGACATGTTAACGGCAAACCTTCTGTTCACTACGTTGTTAAACAAACTTAACGATAAAACTGATAACAAGAGCGAAGATGGCTAATGCTTCGGTAAACGCAATACCGATAAACATAGTTGCCTGTATCTTGCCACTTGCCTCGGGATTCCTTCCAATTGCCTCAAGTGCTTTAGCAACAATAAGACCAATACCAATACCTGGGCCAATAACGCCAAGCCCAACCGCAAGGGCCATACCGAGTGTTTTTGCTACTTCTAATTCCATATAATTACGTGTGGATTAATAAATTACTAATGTGGTTCTGTCACGGCAATCTTAACAAAGAAAAGCGTGAGGAGAGAGAAAATTGCAGCCTGCATAAACCCGACAAAAAGTTCAAAAACCATAAGCGGGACAGGAAGGATAACGGGTACAAAAAACATGATAACAAGAATAAGGACTTCGCCCGCAAAGATATTCCCAAATAGACGAAAGGAAAATGAAATCAAACGAGCTACTTCACTAAAAAGCTCGATGATCCCAATAAGGAAGCCGAGCATCGATTTAAAATTAACAAATTTCCCGACATATTTCAAGAACCCAATTACTAAAACGCCAGTAAATTCTATTGCAAGAAATGAAATAATGGCAAGCGCTAATGTCACGTTGAGATCCGTATTAACAGAACGGAACAGAGGAATAAATTCGGATGATTGTCCAACATCACCGTGACTTATAATACCGATACTGCCAATGCCCGGCGTAAATTCAAGAAGATTAGCAGTAAAAATGAAAAGAAATAAAGTCATAATAAGAGGGAAAAAGCGAACAGCAAGTTTCCTACTCTCAAGTGTTTCCTCCATATAGTCAATAACGCCTCCGAAAATTGTTTCAAACAATGTCTGAATTTTTCCAGGAATAAGTTTCATATTGCGACCAACAAAAAACGAAACTGCAATGAGTAGTATCATGACCACGAAGCTTGTAACCATCGTATTGGTAATAGGAAAGCCCCCAATCTTAGTGAGAACCTCTGGAGCAAGAGCAATATGTATTGTGTTCGCCATAAAATAGTAGCCCGCACTATACGGGCACGGGCGATATTATAGCATGGTTTATCCTATTCGTCCAAAGGAGGAAACCTCTGTCCCCCCTTACGGAGATGTGCCGTTCATGAGGTCTGCTTCGGTTACATTGTTAATATGCTGATCAGCTGGAAAAGCATCGTTTCTTTGTAGAATGGTCAAATGATTATAGAGCAAAAGGACTGTAAGTAAGATGAGTAAGATTGTTGTAATAAAAATAGCACCAGTAGTTCCCTCTTGGGGATTCTTAGAATACTGGAAATCGCCATCTTCATCTTTTCTCATATAATCATGGTAGGTGATTCCATATTTATTTACTAGACTTTGTTGAAGTTTTTGAAATATACAGTATAATCTGTTTGTTTGGGCCCGTAGCTCAGTTGGCTAGAGCACCTGTTTTGCACTCAGGAGGTCGCTGGTTCGAGACCAGTCGGGTCCACAATTCCGAATTTGAAGAAAGATTAACCG
>Ga0209542_10001167_pt1 | contig 62717 bp, 68 predicted proteins | sample RifCSPhighO2_01_FD_184028 | JGI IMG/M metagenome (GOLD analysis project Ga0209542, IMG submission 184028) | Soil microbial communities from Rifle, Colorado - Rifle CSP2_plank highO2_0.1 (SPAdes) (version 2) | ecosystem: Environmental > Terrestrial > Deep subsurface > Rock core/Sediment ...
GTCATATAGGCCTTTTCACCGCAAACTTGACAGTGAGTGTGATCTATTTCTGAAAGCTCTTTTTCAAAGTCCTTAATTGCCGGCAAAACATCTTCTTTCCTCTCAATTATTTTGAATACATCCAGCTCATTTTTGTCTATATTAAGGTTTTCTTTAATGCAGCCAACAACATTCCTCCAAAAAGAGCCAAATAATATAAAGGGTTTGTGATGCCCATGATAAAGCTTAGCCAAAACCCAGGCTGTTCCAAGTTCTGAAATCGTACCAGTTCCTCCTTTAAAGATAATAAAAGCGTCGGCATTTTCCATCAGGCCAAACATTCGATCTATGTAATCTTTTGTCACAATTTCTTTGTCTGTTACATTTCTTGCGTACCTACCCTCAAATCCTGTTGTATTCTCTGGATAAAAAGTAACGGAGACTGTTCTCCCGTGGACAGCTTCCGCACCTTCTGTTGAGGCATTCATTACGCCAGGTCCACCACCGTTGACTATTGTATAGCCAGCTGTTGCAAGCACCTTGGCTATCTCAAAAGCGTCTTTATAAACAGGGTCACTGTCATTTATCGCTGAATCTCCGAAAAAGGCTATTTTTTGTATTAACTTATCTTCGATCATATGCTCTTTTAATAAAATTCTCGATGTTTTCTCTTAAATCTCCTTTGTAAATTTTCTCACCTATTGCAACTTCATCTACACCAGCAAGCCTTAAGTCGTCTATGTACTCAAAAGTTATCCCACCGTCATCACATATCGTATAAGGTGTGTCGTCTCTGGCTCTTATCTCGTCTAATTGTTTTATCTTATTTATCGCTCTTTTGTCAAAGGTTTGACCACCAAAACCCGCCGGTACGCTTAGCACCAAAACAGTATCTAGGTTAGTAAGTATGGTCGGATCGATCATATATACCGGAGTTTTAATGTCGAGAGCCAAACCCACTTTACAACCCAAGCTTTGGACTTTTTTTACAAACTCAACCTGGTCGCTCATTTGCTCGATATGACCAATAATCCGGTCTGTACTTGGATTAACGCAGCGCTCCACCCAATCAACAGGTTCTCGGACCATTAGCTGGAAATCAAGGTACAAAGAAGTATCAACGTCTCTTAATGCTTCGGGCACAATTGTAATGTTTCCGGCAAATATTCCATCCACGATGTCGATCTGAATATGATCTGTGTGCTTCTTTAAGTGCCGGTCTAAAACGTCTTCAATTGTTTCTATCTTTGAAATAGCCTCCTTAACATCATCAATCAGTATTGCAGGGCTAATTTTTAGCATACATTTTAGAATATTTAATTAATGCTTCTTTCTGGCTATTTTCGATATGCACTTCAGGTCGCTTCTTTTTAAGAAAACTTTCTGCCTCTTCTAAATCCATCCCTCTATACCTCATAAGATATGCAGCAACCATTGTCGGACTTCGGCCATGGCCGTTTTTGCAATGTACGTAAACTGTGTTTCCATTTTTTATATTTTGGTCAATTATAGCAGTACCTGTATCCAACTGATCAGTAGTTGGGGGAAATCCGTCTAAAACGGGTATCCAAATATAAGCATCAATATCATCGGGGGGGTATTCTTTTTCTTCTGCTGTCAAGTTAATTTCGGTGCAAATTCCAAGCTTTCTAAACTCTTCCCCATGTATCATACAAATGCCCCCCTTACACATATTGCTCCCTATGTAAATATAGTCTGTTATCTTTGTGTAGTCAGCCTTATGACCGTCGTTTCTGCCTTTTGGTTCAACCATTTTTAAATGTCAGAGTGATAGGATCAGTTGGAGCCTTACTTTCACTTAAGGTTCTACCTACTCTAATTACTTGTTCAACCAGCCTATTTGCGTAACCCCATTCGTTATCATACCAAGCAAAAACTTTTACCAAGTTTCCTCCAACTACCTGCGTCAAAGACAAATCAACAATGGCAGACTCGCTCCTGCCAATAATATCACTCGAGACAAGTGGTTCATCTGAAACCGCCAGTATTCCTTTGTATATTGCATTACTGGTTGCGTCCACAAAGGCTTGATTTACTTCATCCACAGTCACTTTCTTCTTTAGTAAAAGTGTAAAATCTGTTATCGAACCGGTAGCAACTGGAACACGAAGCGCTGTCCCATCAAAAAGACCTGTGAGCTCTGGGATTGTTTCTGTTGTCGAAATGGCCGCGCCCGTGGTAGTTGGAATAATATTCTCAGCAGCAGCCCTAGCGCGCCTTAAATCTTTGTGAGAGTTGTCTTGTAAATTCTGATCATCGGTGTAGGAATGAACGGTAGTCATAAGTGCTTTTTCAATCCCAAACGCTGAGTGAATCACTGCTGCAACAGGAGCAACACAGTTAGTAGTACAAGACGAGTTTGACAAAACATTAGCCTCTTTTTTATATTCATTCACTCCGATGATGTAGGTTCCTACATTACCTCCTTTGACAGGTGCTGAGATTACTACCCTTTTTGCACCACCCAGCGCGTGCTTTTTTGCATCTTCCTCGGTAACAAATTTACCAGTTGATTCAATGACAACATCCACTCCGTATTTACCCCAGGGAATCTTTGCAGGATCCCTCTGCGCAAGAACCGGAATTTTAAATCCGCCTCCCGGAGAACTCAGGTAACCAATAAGAGAATCTTCATCTGTAACTTCTTCAGGTTTTTTCGTCTCATTTCCTCTTATCTCTATCTCAAATCTCCTATACATTGTGTCGAAGTTTACTAAATGCGCCCAGCCTGAAACCGGCATTGACCCTGAAGTATTTATTGCCCCAAACTCAAGCTCGTCCTTGTGGCGAGTCAGGCCGATCCTGAAAGCAATTCTTCCAATCCTTCCGAAACCATTTATTCCAACTTTAACCATATATACTCAATTTACTAAAACACAGCCATTCTTACAATAATCATCCTCTAGTCTTTGGATTTCTCAACTTTCAGTTTACCAAGCTTCCCATTTTTCATTTTTGCTTCAACCCAAGTTTTACATTTGCTGCAATAAGTGTAAACTTCTCCACTCATTCTTCTATTTGGGGTGTAAGTCTTTAAAACGTTAGCAATCGGATACATACTATCAATAACTAATCCTTTTGTTTGCCACTCTACCTTAGCCGAACAACTCGGGCAACGTTTGCTGAAATCAATAATGTTATACATCCCCATTGAAGTAATTATAACAAGTGGCGACTATTTTCTAACAAATGATAAAAAACAAGAATCGTCAGTAATCTTAAAGAAGAGCAACTTTAGGGGATATTTGAGCCGGCATTAAGTCTTTAAAATCTCTTTCAGCTATAGGAACCCCGGCATAAAGCTCCTGCCCTAGATCCCCCACCATTACACGGTCTCTCATTTCCCCTGTTTCCCAATCAGGCATCGGCCTTTTTGCTTGCTCACCTAAAATATAATGGTACTTTTGAACCCCCCAGAGTCCGTTTCTGTCTGTCCCGGCTCGATAGGTTGCGCGCAAATACCTCGGGTTTAATACCGTTACCCCTTGACCCATCTCGACTCTACCATCTTGCTCAAAAGGTACATAAACGCTGAAGTTTCCCATCTGATTATCTGTTGCGTTGGGTTTTGCTCTTAACAAATGATCACGTTTGTGGACTCCTACAACTTCGTTATAAAAAGGCGCCGACGCCCTAACCACTCTGACCCCGGGAAGGTCGTTCTCTGCCGACACCCAAGCCTCACGCGTATCTGCAAGCTGCCGCTTCATCTGATCCATTTTCCTTTCTGTAAGAGGCTCCACTACGCCCATAGGTTCTCCACTCATTAAGGCAATTGTAGTAGTAGTAGTAGTTAGTCAATTAGAGCTTCTATTCCCGGTAAAGTGCCGTTTGCCAAAAACTCCAGCATGGCTCCGCCCCCCACACTAATCCAATCAAACTTTTCCTCAAGACCAAACATTGATATCGCCGCTTCGGTATCTCCTCCCCCTGACACTTTATACGCATCAGAAGCTGTAATAGCCTTGAAAACTCTCTCTGTCCCAAGTCTATGGCCTTCGTCTTCAAACTTACCCAATGGCCCCGAAACCACAACCGTACCAGCTTTTGCGATTTCTGCTTCGAAAAGTTCAATTGAGCGCACTGTCATATCTTCTTTATCAGCTGTTAAATCTGCAACTATTAGTTTGTGGTCGATGTTTTGCAAAAACTCAGGGAGTCTACCACCGACCAAAACCTTATCTGCAATCTTTGTAAAGCTATCCAAGTATTTAAGTTTACCCTCTTTCAATCCGCCTAAAACTAAAACAATCGGTCTTTTAGGGTTTTGTAGTACTTTGCTCAATTTCTCTATCTCTCTTGCAAACCTTATCCCCGCTGCATGTGGAAGAAGTTTTGGAATTCCTACGAAAGAAGCATGATTTCTATGTGAACTCGAAAAACATTCGTTAACATAAAAATCTCCGAAAGAGGCTAGTTTTCTTGCAAACCCCTCTGCACCAGCATCCTGAGCAGGGTCGAAGGATTCTCTTGCATCGAATCTTAAATTCTCAAGCATAAGTATTTCACCTTCCTTCAAGTTACCAACCTCTACTTCTGCTTCATGGCCAACGATATCGAATACAAACTTGACGCTTTTACCCAAAACACCCTGGAGATTTTTGGCAATCGGAGCCAAAGAGAGATTATCGTCAGTTTTACCCTCAGGCCTGCCACGGTGACCAACAACAATTACTTTCGCTTTTTGTGAGAGAAGATACTCGTAAGTCTTTTTGGATTTCTCAAGCCTCGCAAAGTCTCCTTCAGGCAGGTCCAAGTCTCCCCGTACAACCACCTTTTTGCCTTCGAGTTCATAATTTTCAAGTCTCGGAATATTCATATTCAGCCAATCAATTCTATATCTCCTAAATTCTTCGCCCTGTCGTAATAATCTTCGTCACAAGTCAAAAACGTCGCGCCTTGTGCCTTGGCCAAAATGTGATAAGAAGTATCGTAAACCGTCGTGCCATAAGAGTATGAAGTTTTTATAGCCAAACCAAGCTGACCTTTAGTCAAGATATATGTCTTGATTGGCAAAGAAACAAAATCTTTCCAAACTTTCAGACATTTTTCGTCGTCATTTATTCCAAACCTTAAGGCATTAGCTACCTCAAGATTTAACAATTTTGAAGAAATTAATCTTAAGTTTTCACTTTCCGCTTTTTTAAGCAAACCCTTAAAATGGTTTTCAACTTTTAAATTTTCGGTTAACAGTGCGGTTACCACGACAGACGCGTCAACTAAAACGACATTCACATTCGCCCTTTCCTAATCGCCGCCATTATTTGTCGATGAGTTAACTTTTGCAAGTTTTTCTTATGCGCAAAAAAGGCTTCTATGGGGTCTTTTGGCGCAAGCTTCTTTTCCAAAACTTTTTCCTCTACAGCCTCGGCAACAACACTGCTTATTTTCCCCTTTCCAAATAGCGCCAGAAGATCTTCGTAAACATTTCTGGGCAAACTGACTGTTACTCTTTGATAGCTCATAACATGATTATGAAGTTAATTCATAACTTTGTCAATATTCTTTTAAGTTTGACATTCACCCGCACAAGGCCTATAACTCGTCTCATGAATAAAGAGCATGTATGTTGTGGATTATGTGCAAAATTCCGACCCAACAAAGCGCCTATAAACGTTGAAGATCCTAGTAGGCTAGCACTCTGGAATGAGGATGGAACAGAAAGAACAAATCTATCCCGTGACGAGCTAACCACAATGGTTCTTGCCGTAATTTCAGGCCAAAGTTACGGACAAAGAAATTGCTCGTTTGGTGGAGTTGCCTCAAGCGAATCACCTTGCAAAAGTCCTGACGAATTTGAAGAAAGAAAATCTTAGTTATTCTCTTCTATTCTTTTGATATCTTCAAGTCTTCTTTTGTACCTAGTTTTTCCCGAAAAATCAGTTTCTAAAAAAACCTTTACCATTTCTTTAGCTTCTTCCCCTTTTGTAAAATCCGAAGCTATTACCAAAACATTCATATTATCGTCATTTCTTCCTGCTCTGACTTGTTCAGGAGATCTCCCAATAGAAGCTCTCACTCCGTCAAATTTGTTTGCCGTCACATCGACTCCTACACCAGAGCCGCAAAGTAGTATCCCCAAAGCATATTTATCTTTACCAACCATGGACGCAACTTTTTCGGCAAATATAGTGTAGTCATCACCTGGATCTAGTTCGTATGCACCAAAATCCTCTACTTCATACTCTCCGTCAACAAGCCATTGAAAAATTTTCTCCTTTAACTCAAAACCCCGATGATCACTACCAATGTAAACCTTAATATTCATACTTACAAAAATCCCTGTGCCAAGTCGGTAAGCTCTGTTATGGGGTCTGTTGCCTTGACAACGTCTGTTGCCACAGCGACTCCTGTCGCCCCCAACTCTAAACTCTTTTTTACATCCTCCTGTGAATGAATTCCAGCGCCAACAATAAGAGGGATGCTCACTTCCTTCGCGATTATCGAAGCTTGTAATATTACTTCAGGCTTGGCTGAAGCTACCGAAGTTGTTGTACTACCGACTAACTCAGGAGGCTCATAGGCAACAAATGTGGGTTTAAGATTAACTACCATTTTAAGCTCTTCAAGATTAGCTGAAAAAACAAGTGTTTTAAGATCCACTTCGTGGCACCTTGACACAGCTTTTGAGAGAGCCTCCCAGTTGTCAAACTTATGCTCAGAATGATTTAAAAAAACTCCTCTCACACCAATCCTCACCGCTTCCTCCGGCAATGTCCAGCCAGTATGTGGACCATAAGAAATTGGGTCTATATGCTGTATCCAAACCTCGAGACGTGTGGAATCAATTAGCATCTCTGCATCAATAATTTGAACAACAGGAATAATTTTTATTTGCCTATCGAGGGAAACTTCTTCAAGAACTTTCGTCAGGTTAAGCGCATTCTGGCCGCTCCCTTGGGGGTAAGTTTTATAGTTAACAAAGATCATTCAATTAATACGTCAATAATACAACAAATCATTAAATCTTTAAATTAAACTTCCGACTTTCTGGTTTTTAACTCGCTCCGAGTATTTGGTCCAATTTTCCCTTGTCAAAACCTAAAACTTTCTCCTCCGATCCATCATTTTTGACTATTACACTAAATGGCACTCCTAAAAACCCACCGGATTTACCGGCCATCTCGTCTCTTGCTGCCTCACTTTGATCGACAATTTTTTCTGTAAAACTAACCTTTTTCTCGACCAAATAATCCTTAAGCATCTTACAGTAAGGACAAGTAGTAGTTGAATAAACTGTAATCTGCATCAATTTCACCCCCCTCAAGTTTTCAGATAAAAATTAATCCCAAGATCTTAAGCCATAAAGGCTCGTTTATCGTCAAAACCTCTCCACTTGAGGCGGAAACATCCACATCTACATTCCCGCGAACATTAAAAAGACCCAGAATTTTTATTGCCTTTTCACCTCTCACCTCGTAAATAAGCTCTCCATTTTCTCTCTCGGTTATTTTTATATTGTCGTAAATAGACACTATCTTGGTGTTTTTCAAAGTTTCTGCAACCTCCTGAGGATAACGAAGAATGTGTCTTGAACCTGTTGCGGTTATTACTGAAAGTTCACCTCTGAGGGAATCAATTACAATTGGAAATTGAGTTTTGGCTACAACAACCCCCTGGCTAATCAAAAAACTGTTATCCTGTCTTTGGATTGAGATTTTTTTAACATCTCCCCTTTCCTCTATCTCAACAATTTCTTCATTCCAATCGGTAGCATTAAGAGTTTTTACTCCATCAGCCGACTTTATGTCCACCCTTACATCTTCTCCGGTAAGTGTAAGGGAAACTTGTGCGTTATTTGAGTAAACACTATTGCCACTCTCTAGTGTACTGATGCCTACTATTTTCATTTTTTCATCACTTGTGATTCCCAAGACTTTAACTATCACTTCCCCCTTTTTATTTATTAAAACCAAACCTGAAGAATAAACCACGGAAACAGACATGAAGTATAACAACACAAACACAAGAAGACCGGGCAGTGTTCTCCTCATTTTAGCTTAACTTAAGAATATAGCCCCAAGACAGGCTTGTCAAAGATTAAATTAACTACTCACATTTCCCGCATATTTAACGCGTTATTTACGCACTCTGTTTGCAGTAAACCCCAAACAAAGCTAATACAGCTGCTACCAATAACCACTGGGTAGAAGCTAACCAAATGTCATTCCCTAGATACCCAACTCCTGCTAAAATCACTGAAACAACGGATGAGCCCATAAAAATTTGTGACAAGGACTCCCAACTCTTTTTATTCAACTTGTTTCACCTCCGCCTAAGAGATAGCTCCTCCAGAGTATCCCATGGGACTTAAATATTCCTTTACTTTTTCTACAATATCTTTAGGAGTAAGGCTGGATTTAATCAAATATTCTTTTACTCCAAGCCTTCGTGCCTCTTCCATCTCTTTTTTCTCACTAAGGTTACTTAGCACAATTACTGGTACATCTGCACCTACCTGGTTTTGCCTAAGCCTTTTAAGAAACTCAATGCCCGAAAGTTTGGGCATCATAATGTCAAGAATAACAAAATCAGGTTTTCCCTCCATTGCAATTTTAAGGCCAATTTCTCCATCCTCGGCTGTTTCTACCTCAAATCCTTCGGATGTAAATTTGGTTTTATACATTTTGGATAAGAGCGGATCATCTTCAATAATTAAAATTCTACTCATAGTCTAATACTATGGTATCACAGGCTTCTTTTTACTGGAAGCTCAAACCAAAAACTACTACCTTTGCCAAGACTTGACACTACACCAATCCTACCGCCGAACTTTTCTACAAGGAGTTTTGAGATGTAAAGACCAAGACCTGTACCAACAGTTTTGCCCGCACTTGACTCCAGCCGGACAAATTTACCAAAAATTCTCTTCTGCTCCTCGGGAGATATCCCCCTACCCGAATCTATTACTTCGAGCCTAATTATATGCGGAGAGCTCTGAGAAAGCCTAACTTTAACCGTTCCAACGTCAGTATATTTAACTGCATTACTAATTAGGTTTGCTACGACTTCATAAATCCTGTCCTGATCTACATAAACTAAATCAAGCAAACTTTCAGGCATCTCAAGCTCATATTGCAATCTCTTGTCTTTGGCACTAACAGCAAACTCATTAAATACACTCCTGGCTACCTGCTTTAGGTTGACCACACCCATTTGATAAACCATTCTCCCTTCCTCAATTCTACTTACATTAAGCATATTATTCACAAGCCTAATTAACCTGTCATTACCGTCAACTGCTTCTTTTAAAAACCCTATAGCCGTTCCCGGGATTTTACCGGCATCGCCATCTAGGATCATTGAAAGATAGCCTTTTATTGCAGTCATCGGGGCACGTAACTCATGGGCAGCGAGAGATATAAACTCGTTTTTTTGAGCATCAAGCTCTTTGAGCTTCTCATTGACCCTTTGGAGATTTTGGTACAACATTATCCTGTCCATTGCCACCCCGAAGACAGTTGCTACTTTACCAAGGATCTGGTTGTCAGTCGGAGAAAGTTGTTTTTCCTCCACTCCCATAGAAACCAAAAAAGAACCCAAAACTCTTGCTCCAAATATTATCGGATAGGCTACGGTTGATTTTATCCCGGTAATTTTTTCAATCTTGCCAATCTCATTAGCATCTTCCACAAATGTAAGAACGTCACCAAGTCTATCTGTATACATCCTTTTTCTTGATTTGTAAGCTGCAACAGCTACATTTTTTTCGTCGTCATAACTAACTTTAATATCGGAGAGATTACCACCCAACAGAGCCAACGATTCCAAGTTGGGTCTTGATTTTGTCAAACCGACAACTCTGAAAAAATTGTCTTCTGGGTACTTGACAACAACTGCACCAGACAAAAACTGCATGTCGGAAACAATCGTGTCGATGTATTGCTGAGACAAATCCTCCATTTTAAAAGTAGCCGCCATAATTTGATATAGTTTCTGAAGAATAGTCAGAGTGCGGTTTGCGTTAAAAAGGTCAAGATTCTTTTTATAAAGTTCAACGGCAAGTCTTTTGAATTCTTTATCGTCGACAAAAGTTGACATCACATAAATGCTATATTATTGAAGGATTGAGGGCAACTCGTCTGCCTTTATTTCGTGCATCATACCTCTTATGGCATCTTTGCAAGCCTCGACTGAAGCCTTACCAAAAAGAGAAGAATACTGATTAACAAGTGCTTCCAAAACAGCTTTTGCATCTCCTCTTATTTCTATACTTTCGCCTTTGATTTCCAAGCCTGTTACTTTTTTTGCCTCGCTCCAGGCAAGCGGCCCAATCAAATGTTCTTGCTGTTGTACTATAGCAAAGGCAACTGAGTTGTATGTCTGTATCATAATTTACTTTTAATCTTTCATTTCAGGATTAAACTGACTCATCGCCAAAGATAGAATAGACATTGTGGTTGCAAACATAAAATCGACATAATGACCATTAAAGTACGTTTCGACTGTGGTAGTATAAGAAAAGGTAAAGTCCGTAATATAATTCAGAACAAATCCTATAAAAAGGATGATTATGACAGGTTTATATTTTCCGCCCAAAAACTTTCTAGATAGAGAGTAAACTAAAGCGGTAACTGACAGAATCACTATATCGCCAATCGGGTAAAATAAATCAAAGAAAAACTTTAAGCCTCCACTAGATGTGTCAAATTCGCCACCACGGGCTATAACAAAAAGTAAATAATATGAAATTACAGCTACAAATACTGGTATTAAAAGGAGTAAAAGCTTCCCGTCTTTATCCCTAAGACCAAACTTTGCACCTGTCGCTCTTGATAGCTCAAACATACCATAAGACCACAACGGCCAACTTAATATGAAAAATGCATCTGCTAAAGAAGGATATGGAACTTCAATTCTCTCAATAAAAATATAGTAATTCCAAAAAATCATCCCAATACCCCATGTAAACACTCCTAAAGAAAGTGCCATCACTGATTTTCCCATCACGCTTTTGAATCCGCCCCACTTTTGTGCATTTTTAATTCCAAATATTCCCCCAACAAGCGGAATTATGGCAAGCGGAATCTGAAAATAGTAACCGAGGCCGTGAACATTGTGGCCGGAAATAACTAAAAAGTAAAACCAGAACAGTGAAGTTAATACATAAATAACTACTAAAACCTTTGATTCTTTAGTTAGTTTCATTTCGAAACTCAACTTTCAAGGACGATATATTATCGTATAACAACTAATCTTATGTCAATATATCAGGCATGAATTTTGCTAATTTATCCTAATTTAAATCCTGAAAAAAATACTCTTTAGGAGGGGAAAAGCCATTAAAGGAGGATGCACAAACAGTTGTATAAGCACCGGCATTTTTAATTACAACTCTTTCTCCTAGATTAATACGTGGAAGTTTTATGCCCACAAAAGGGGTATCCAGGCTTACGCAAGTGGGTCCACCAATGTTATATATCTTTTTCCTTCTTCTGGGGAATTGTGTCGCGACAGGAAAAAAATTTCGATTATCTGTCTCTATTGCTTCAACCAAACCGTTATATGTTCCTGTTTCAATATAGATCCAGTTTATTTCACCACGAGTAGCAGTTCCAAACACTGTGTTCACAAGCACACCCACATCGGCAACAATTGACCTACCCAGTTCAATAGTAAAAACAGGCTTGGTTTTATATAAAAAAGTTTTTGACAGTTCTTTCATGGCAACTGTTCCTACCTTTTCTATTGAAGGAACAATGTGAGTATATTTAACAGGAATCCCACCCCCAAGACTTAAAAGTTTCAAGCGGATCCCGTCTCGCCATGCATCCTCCCAGACTTTGTCGCAAATCTGAATTGCCTTTATCCAATTGGAGATATTTTCGCATTGGCTTCCTACATGAAACGTTAAGCCCCAAGGTAGAAGCCCTTTTCTTAAAATATATCGAAAAAAGTGTGGAAATTCTACTATTTCAATTCCATATTTTCCGTTGAGCTGCCATGCACTTCCCAAATTATCTACCACAACACGGGGAACAATTTTTGCGTTAGGGAAATCGTGGGCAATCTTATCAATTTCCTGGTAACTATCTGCCGTCATAATATCAATTCTTTTTTTATTTAGAAATTGTAAAAACTCAGGCGACTTTATCGGGTGGAAACTCATTATTTTTTTTGAGTCGACTTTTAAATTTAAAAGCTCACTGGTCTCATTTAATGATGCTGTCTCAAACCCCGCCCCCAAGTCTCGCAAAAGGGAAATAATACGGGGATGTGCATTACTCTTCATAACAAAAAATACTTTAAACTCCGGGAATGAACTTTTAATTCGTTGGTAGTTGTCTTCCAATTTTTGCAAGTCATAAATAATAAAAGGGGTCTTGAGGCTTTGTGTCTTAGAAAAAAAATCTCTATCCGCTTTCATGTTATTCTGAAGCTACCCCTCGGTAATAAAGAAAGCCAACCAGAATAATGGCTGCAATCGATATTAACTTGTCAATCGGAGAAAGCGCCGCAAAGGTACCACCAATAAGAGCTACACTTATAATTGTTGCTACGAACCAAACAAGAGTAATAATAAGTGCGTTAGATACACCGTGTTGATAGAAAAAGTATGTCGAAAATATGTAGGTGTTGAGACCCACAAAAAAAATTGTAAGAGTCTTAATAAATTCTATCACACGCTCAGTCCCGGAATGACTCCATATTTGGGGGGCTTTACTGAAAGCTTGCCCGTCCACCAAGCCAGTGACTATGGTGAGTACAATTCCAAGGAAAAAATTCAACACCGAACTCTATTATACCCAATCAACTCAGGTTTGCAAGAAATAGATGTGAAAACTATAAAAGAGGTATGTTACAATTCTTCTGGTTTCGTAAGTCGCCCGTTAGAAAAAATTTCTTTAATTTTTTTCACCGGCAAAATTTTATCTCTTTTCAGTTTTTCTTCAAGTGACAACCCTCTACTCAATGCATCCTCAATAACCTTAGTTGCTTTGTCATAACCTACATACTTAACCAATATTGTGCCAGCAGCAAGACTGTTGTTGAATAGTTCCAGACATCTTTTTTTATTTGCTTCTATCTTGCCTACCGTCTTAGTGAAAATAACTACTCCGGCAGTCAATATCATGAGGGACTCCAAAATCGATTTAATAATTGTTGGCAGCATCGCGTTAAGTTCGAGCTGACCTCCAAGAAAAGCCAACGACGCTTTTTGAGCATTACCCGACACTTCGTAAGCAATTTGGCTCACTACCTCCAGTGTAACAGGGTTATTTTTACCGGGCATGATAGACGAACCTTTTTGGAACTCTGGCAGTTTTATCTCGGAAAATCCCGCTCTAGGGCCAGAAGCCATTAGTCTTAAGTCACCTGCGATTTTTGAAAGCCCAAGGCCTGAAATTTTAAGAAGACTCATTAAGTGTAAAAACGAATCTAAATTCTGCGTTAGATCAACCAGATCGTCCGCAGGCATGAAATCATATCCAGAAAGTTGTGACAAACGCTTGTTTACAAGCTTAACGTATGCCTTGGAAGAATTTATACCCGTGCCTATTGCAGTACCACCAAGGTTAATTTGCAAAAGATATTTTTTAGACTCTTCTAATCTTCTTCTGTCGCGCTTTACAAAACTTGCGTAAGCAAAAAATTCCTGACCCAAAGTAATAGGTACTGCGTCCTGCAAATGAGTCCTTCCCACTTTAATTACGTCTTTAAATTCTTTGGCTTTGCCAGAAAATGCTTTTTCAAGTACTGCTAATTCTCTTAAATAATCGTCGAGAAGTTGCAAACAAACAAGTCTCAAGCTGGCGGGAATAACATCATTTGTAGACTGTGACATGTTAACGTCGTCAAGGTAGTGAATCTTTGTTTTTGAAATCTCAGAAGCACGGCTAGCTATGACTTCGTTTATATTCATGTTGATAGAAGTCCCAGCTCCCCCTTGAATTGCATCTGTTATAAACTGATCATTCATCTTTCCGTCTATAATCTCGTGGCAAGCACGGACAATAGCTTTATGTTTTATTCCAGTTAATTTTTTAAGCCGATAATTCGCGTCAGCACTTGCTAATTTAACTAACGCCAATGCTTTAATTAAATGAAGACTAACTTTCCTTCCACTGACATTGAAGTTTTTAAGAGCTTTTCGAGTTTCCTCGCCGTAGTATATTTTCTTCGCGTTCACGATTGAGGCTATTATACCCAAAATAATTTAATTTGTAACTACAAGTATCGGAAAATGCCTTTTGAATTGAATTGAATATTAGTTTTTGCCTCCACAAAACCCATGTCAATCTTAAATGGAATGGGGGTTGCAAGATTTAGTTCTCCCAGATAGACTCCCGACCCCATAATCCATAAATCGCCATTCTCTTTCATTGTCACTTAAGACTCATTAACACAATATGTTCGTTGAGTAAACTAAATCCGCTACAACGGGTAATTTTGTACCCACCCAAAAAGAGAGAAGACCTTCAGGTCCATACACTAAACCTAAACAAATTCTTCTCTCTTTATCTTAACGAGTAACTGATATTATTGCTCCCAATTCAGCTCCCGGTGCGGCAGCTGTTATCCTTCCGGTTGTTGCATCGAGAAAGATTGTATAACTGGCGTTTCCTGTACTCCCAACTGATGGGTCGTAAGGAACAGCAGCCATATATGTTGGAACAATTACTTCCAATCCAGCTGCGTTGGTTGCTGCAGCCAAATTGAAACAGTTATCTGGTGCTCCAGTGCTAGTCCCTATACAAGTCGCGGCACCAGGAAAATTGCTAGTCGTATCCACACCGTCCGTATCTGGCAAATTGCCATTGTGCTCGGCAGCAAATTGGTAAATGCCATTTGTGAGCTGATATAAATCTGCTCTTCTTTGTGTATTTCTGGCTTCCGCGAATTGTCGGCCAGGATTCACTGCTGCGATAACAACAGCGGCCAAAATACCAATAATCCCAATAACTACCAATAACTCAATTAAAGTAAAACCTCCGCCAATTGCTTTCTTAACTTTTGTCATTTATTTCTTTTGTTCACCCCCTTCTGAAATTAACTCTATACATCCAGTATGCGCATAACTAATTTTTCAAGTCAAGCGGTATCGAACTTCTCTCAAAAATAATTTTATGCGCTTCGTCTAATCTACTTATATTAAGCCTTGGGTCAGCTGCCCCCACAATCTCCTCATCAATAGTGTTTGAAGCGTTTAAAACCACAAAAACAGTACGAATACTATAGACAACGATTGCCCCAATAATAATTATCGTTCCCGCCAGTATTATGTAAAAACGGTCAATTTCCCGAAAATTCCTCATTTGTATATAAAAACGCGCTCATTTTTATTATGAGCTTATCCTCAACTTTGGAATCTAACACCTCAATATCAACTGGCTTTAATATTGCCGGAAGCATTTGAACCTTGTTCAATGCCTTTTCGACATCAACACCAGTTCCTTCAAATTCAAGTAAAACAGGAAGCCCTGTAAATCCCTGTTTGTCTTTGACAGGTTCTTGTGTGACAAAAGAAAACTTCTTAACTATTCCCTCTGCCCGCAACTCGTCAATTTTTCTGACATATTCAATAAGTCCCTGTTCGTCAATTAATACAGAGCCGAGATCAGATATCTTTGCGTAATTTTCCTGAAGATCAGCCAGTACAAGACCCGGGTCAACCAAACCTTTGTACTTTATTTCTAGGCTACGAAGTTCACTCAACTTTCGGGAAGAAGAAAGACTGGAGTTTAATAAAAAAATTATTCCCAATATCAATAGAATATCTGAAGCGATAAACAAAAGTGTCTTCCAAGCTGGAAGTGATTTTTTAGCAGTTTTCATAAATTTAAATTTGCAACTTCAGCTGTTTCTTTTTACCTTTTGACAATTCCAAATATCCGAAATTTGCTTCAAATTCCAAATCTTTCTCCTTTTCAAAACTTGATACAGGAATACTTACTTTTGAAAATTTACCGCTTTCCTCTAAATTTTGCTTAAAGGTCAAGAGTTCTTGCCTATCCGAAGAATTACCACGAACCAGTATGTTGCCATCTTCCATATCTATTTTGTATTCGCTTACAAAAAGACCTTGAGGAGCAGAAGAATAAATAGCATTAATTATCTCCTGGGGGGGAGTTATAGAAGAATTTATTTTAACAACTTTGTCTGTTAGAACATTCGTATCCTCTATTCCTTTAATAACACCTTTGTCTTTACCTTTGAGGCCACTTTCATTTTGGTTAGCTCCTTCCAAAACGTTTATCTCTGAAGTTATTAAAATAAAAACTACAAGGACAACAATAAAATTTGCTAAAATTGCCAAAGTCGAAGCAAAAACCAAGCTTCTAAGCTGTTTCATGAATTTTTTATTTCTGTGACTCTTTACCCATTCCGATGGCAGAAGATTTATACTAGTTTCGTCAGCTGGCTCCGTAGGATCCTTTAGTTGCAAAGAGAGCGGTATCATATATTCTTGCAGAACTTTTGAGTCAAAAGCTTTTATTTTTGGCTGCATCCACTCAACTGGAATTTTCAAATTTTTTGAAAGGCCACTATAGAGCTCTTTTCCTATTTCTATTCCTCCTATTTGCACCTTTTTTATTTCGGTTTCCCCGTAGTGACTGATCATTTGCGTAACTGTCTGCAGAACCGTTCGTTGGTTAAAAGAAGCAGCCACTGAACTTCCAACTATTTTTTCTCCCTCACGTACCAAAAGAATCGCTTCTCCAAGGTTTGCATATATAACTAGCGCACCACCCGAGTCTTTATCTGAAACCCTGGCCAAGGAAAGCGATGGCGTCTCAACCACCAGAGGTGACAAACCAGCCATACTTACAGCATCTACAAAGCCTGACAAAACGCCTTTTTGAATAGCAACTGTAAGTATCTGGTAACCCAATTCACTTTTTTTTACAACCTTCCAGTCTATTACCGAATCTTTTATTTCGGTTGGTAAAAAATCTTGAGCCTCCCAACGCACTGCCTCGTCTAGCTCACTTATTGGAACTTTGGGTAATTCTATGGTTTTTGTAAAGGTCGAAAATTCAGGTACAATAAGACCTACTGATTTTTCTTTAATATTTTTGGTCTGCCAAATTTTTTTAATGATTTCAGATAGTGCTTTTACGTCTTTAACCTTATAGTCGACAATTACTCCTTGGGGGATATCTACTGAAGTAAAAAAAATAACTTCGTCTTTTGCTTTATTAAGACTAACTATTTGCAGTTTGCTCGAAGTGAAGTGAACTGAAACAAATTGTTTGCTACTCATGGCAGGTCCTTTAATACATTATACACAAAAACTGCCTCCGAAATTATGGTGGTGATATACTGAATCCAGGATGAACAAAGGGCAAACTTTTTTGGGCTTTTTGATTTCCGTGGCAATTCTTACTATCCTCTCAAGTGCACTTTTCACATTGGTTTTAACCAGCTACGAACTAATTACATTTACCCGCGCCCGCGTCACTGCAAGGCATTTGGCCCAACAAAAATTGGAAAATATTAGGAACCTGCCATATGAAGATGTCGGCACCCAAGGCGGTATTCCCACAGGAACTCTGCTTCAAATTGAAAATACCATCAAAAATGGGCTTAATTATAGAATAAAAACAGATATCGTCTATATCGACGATCCTTTTGATTACACTGCGCCCACTGATTTACTTCCCACAGATTACAAAAGGGTCCGAATTGACGTTTCTTGGGAAGGATTGGCTAAATCTGATATTAATCCTGTGACAATGATAACGGACGTTGCACCCAAGGGATTGGAAACTTCAGAAGGCGGTGGAACGCTTTCCATATTTGTTTTTGATGCAAGTGCTAATCCCCTGGAACAAGCCTCGGTCACAATAATTGCAAACGATACAACGCCACAAATTAATTTAAACCTTTTTACAAATGAGTCGGGAAGAGTAATCCTTCCCGGAGCGCCAGTATGCAATTCCTGTTACCAGATAACTGTAACGAAAAGTAGCTTTAGTACGGACCGAACATACTCGACAACCGAAGTAGCAAATCCCCTGAAACCCCATGTAACAGTACTTGAGGGACAAGTAAGCGAAGTAAGCTTTGCAATTGCCTCTACTTCCTCTCTATTTCTTTCAACACTTACGGATAGAGAAAACGGGTTTACAGCCTTACCCAACACTGATGTAACCTTAAGAGGTGAAAAAATAATAGGGACAGATGTTGCGGATTATCCCGTATATAAATACAACGAAAGTCTAACTACTGGTTCAAACGGACAACTAGTTGTCGAAAACCTTGAATGGGACAATTATATGCTAACATTACCGGCAACATCTCCCTTTGATATAACAGGCACCAACCCGGTTATTCCATTTACACTTGATCCTGGCCAAACAATGGACTTTGATCTTGCTCTGACATCGCACAGCAATAACAGTTTACTTCTAATTTTCAAAGACCAAACCAACAATTTACTTCAAAACGTGAATGTAACAATTACTGACAATATACTCTTTCAAGAAAACAATACCACAGGACTTGTCGATACTCCTGACTTTGGCCAAGTATTTTTTGCAAACCTTGAAAATAAAACTTATACAGTTGATGCTGTTATTACGGGTTTCTTGCCATTTAATGGCAACTTTCAAGTAACTGGTCAGAGTGTGGAAGAAATTGTCCTTACGCCCGAATAATATGAAAAATAGTGCTGGATTTACACTAGTAGAGGTTTTGGTTACAGGCTTTTTGGCAGTAGCCGTCGGAGCAGCCTTAGTTGGTCTTCAGTATATTTTGACACAAAACCAACTATCTGTTTTCAGCAATTTCATAAATGTAGACGAGGCAAATTTCGCAATTACAAATCTTGAAAGGGAATTACGATCCGCAAGATCCGGAGACAACGGAGCTTATCCCCTGGAAATAGCAGGCAACTTTGAAATAGCATTTTTTTCCGACATCGACTTTGACGGTAGAGCTGAACGTGTCCGCTACAACTTAACCAACTCCACACTTACCAAAGGAGTAATAGAGCCTACAGGTTTTCCAATTACCTACCCGATTGCAAATGAAGCCGTCAAAACAGTGAGCGACAATGTTCGAAATGGTATTGAGCCAGTGTTTTACTATTACAACGACAGCTGGCCCGTAAACGCTGAGGGAAATCCATTAACACAACCATCACGACTCTCGAACACAAGACTCGTTGGAATACTCATCAGACTAAACAGCGACTCGTCAAGTCCCGACAAGGATTATATATTGGAATCAACTGTGGCAGTTAGAGAGTTGAAAGAAAATCTATAAGAATCATGAATCATAAAGGATCGATTACACCAGCACTTCTTATTATAACAAGCGCTTTTGTCGTAATAATTTACGGAATGCTTTCTGTATTGTCCCTTCAGCTTGATTCATCACACAGGCAAACCGCCTCAGAGGAAGCATTAAACATAGCTGAAGCAGGAATAAACTATTACCGCTGGCACTTGGCCCATGATCCTAACGATTTTACTGACGGAACAGGAAACCCGGGTCCGTATAACCATAATTATTATGATCCCCAAGGGAAGCTTACGGGGAATTTCAGTCTGGACATTACTTCCCCACAAGGTGGGTCCTCTATAGTAGTAATCAGATCCACGGGGAGAACTTTACAATACCCAAGTGTTGAAAGGACAATCACAGTACAATATGGAAAAGGGTCATATTCAAAATACGCATTTCTAGTTAATTCAAGCATCTGGTTTGGATCGGGTTCTGTGGTCAACGGTGAAATACATTCAAATAACGGTATACGGATGGATGGAATAAACAATTCGAAAGTAAAAAGCGCACAAGAAGAATATATGTGCGGCGGTGAGACCGGTTGCAACCCGCCACAAAACAAACCTGGGGTTTGGGGGTCCGGTCCAAACAGTTACCTATGGGAATTTCCTGCCCCATCTATTGACTTTAACTCTATTTCTTACGATCTTGCCAACATGAAAGACAATGCCATGACAGACGGTTTGTATCTAGCACCTTCGGGATCAGCAGGATATCACTTAGTTTTTCAATCCGATGGTAACGTCACAGTCTACAAAATAACAGCAACCAATTATTACCGCGGTTACAGTGTCCCAGGCCAGGGTCTCGGTGTGGGCGGTGGCCAAGGTCAGGGGGGCTGCCAAAAACATTACCAAATTATAGTTAGTGAGAGTCCCGTCGGCAGTTACGAAATAGCCCAAACCCCCATAATCTTTTCAGAAAGTAATCTTTGGGTCGAAGGGACTATTAAAGGAAACATTACGGTGGTAGCTGCACAATTTCCTATTGCCTCGAATAACACTAATATATGGATATATAACAATTTAGTCTATAGTTCGTATGACGGCTCGAATAGGCTTGGATTAATAGCAGAAAACGATATTTATTTTGCCAGAGACATTCCAGAAAATTTTAGGGTCGATGGCGCCCTTATAGCTCAAACAGGACAAATTATAAGACATGGATATTTTAACTGGTGTGGAGGAACCAATAATGCCATCAGGGGTAGTTTGACGATTAACGGAGCACTTGCCTCGTTTTATAAGTCTTACTGGAACTATGGTACAGCGCCTGATTCAGGGTTCATCAATAGGATCATCACATACGACACTAATCTGTTATACAATCCTCCGCCGTATTTCCCCGTAACCGGCGACTTTGAAATAATTTCGTGGAGGGAAGAGTAAAGTCAAGGGCTTGGTGTTGGTTCTTTGACACAAAGCGTGTTCGAAATAACAGTTCGTTGCGTTACAGTATCACCGCCTAAACCGCAGTCATAAACCAAATTTGGGTATGGGTTAACTGTGCCAGACGGAGTAAGAGCCGGGGTTGGGGTCCTCGGATACACGCAGTAAGATAACCTCCAAAAAGGACAGTCTGGGTCAGGCCCGCTTGGTGACGGGCTACCAAATCCACCACCAGAACTTCCACCCGAACTACTACCCCCTCCGGACTTTCCGCCTCCCTCACCAGGATTTTGCGTGGGGTAAGGCGTGGAAGTTTCTCCGCTATCAAAATAGGAAATAAGTTTCTCCTCTTCCTCGTCGTCGTCCAAAATTATTGTATAGGTCACCCCGTTTTTGGTATAAGTAATCAGATATCCGCCGTCTTCAACTTTTTCCACACCCTCCACAAATTCACCTTCTTTAACCTTGTCTTCTATAAACTTAAAAAACGTATTTGTTTTCTCATTATCCCAAGTAGTTTCATCAGATAAACTGCTTGATCTAAGTATTACTTTACCGTTTGTGTAAACATAAGCCGTGTCGCTACCCTGCTCTACCTTTACACTATCCAAATCATCTTTTTGCCTACTTTGAAATAACAATCTTCCTGAAAAAATTAAAACTAAGATGACTAATATAGCTATGCCCAAAAGGACAAACAAGTAATCTCTGGATATTTTCATTTTCTGATACTACTTTGCAGCGACCCTACAATACTGTAAATAGGAGCTATAACTAAAATTACCATAGCTCCGACTGCCACACCAATAATTAGCATCATAATGGGCTCGAGTAAGCTTGTTAATCTCTTGAGGTCGTTTTCTACCTCGTTTTCATAAAACCCCGCCATTTCTTCTAACACTTCATCCAGTCTCCCTGTCTTTTCCCCTGCTTTAATAGTCTGAATAACAACAAGAGGAAACGTACCCTTAACGCTTGAAAGAACGCTTGACAAGGATTCTCCCTTGGACACTCCGGTAGCAAATTCTTTCGCCTTTTTCTTGAGGTTTGGTTGGCTCAAAGTATCTGCAGAAACATTTAGAGCTGTCGTTATTTGCACTCCACTTCGAAGAAGTGTGGATAGTGTCCTTGAAAACCTCGCCACATCCACTTTGATCGCAATTTTTCTTAAAAGTGGAAATTTAATAGTTAGGTGAAAGATTGCATTTCGTGTCTTTTTGAAAAAAAAGATTAGAAAAGCTAAAAAGCCAACTAAAGCAATAACTACAAGTACAAGCGGGGTATTTTTACCGACAAAATTACCGAAATTTAAAATTGCTGTTGTAAAAAAAGGAAGAGGAATATTTAATTTGGTAAAAACTGATGATATCTTAGGCAGAACAAACAGAAGCATTAAAAGCCCAACTCCAACCATTGACACAAAAATAACTGCAGGGTACATCATTGAATTTTTAACTTTCTGAGTCAGTTCGTAATTTGCATAAAGCTGTCGTGACAAATAATCAAAAGACTGCTCAAGAGTTCCCGACTCCTCTCCAGCCTTAACCATTGTCAAAAACACAGGGTCGAAGTCGTCTTTATATCCAGAGAGAACCGAAGATATCGTGCTCCCTTTTCGTGTTTGAAACGCAATATCCGACAATATTTTTTGCATTCTCTTGTTCTCAGATTCCTGCTTTATTATCTCAACTGCTTCAGGAAGAGAAAGTCCGCTTCGAAGCATAACTGCAATAAATCGGCAAAAAGAAGCTTTTTCGGAAACTTTTATACCACGGCCGAAGATCCCGTGAACATTACTTTCAAGAGATTTAATACTTAATACTTTAAAACCATCAGCCTTTAGAGATAGAGCAGCTTCCTCACGGCTGGCAGAATGAATTGTGTCCTCGACAATTTTCCCCCTACTGTCTATTACCTTGGACAAAAATAACGGCATATTAACTCTCCCTGACAACTCGAATAACCTCATCAATGGTGGTTAAACCACTAGAAATTTTATTAACCCCATCCTGAAGCATAGTTATCATCCCCTCTTTAACGGCGGTTGCTTCAAGATCGTCAAGGGAAGATTTTTGAGTAATCATTTTCCTAATTGTTTCGGATACTTCTAAAACTTCGTAAATACCAATCCTTCCCGAATACCCCGATTTATGACATTCATTGCAACCTATTCCTTTATAAAATTTTTGATCTTTGAGGTTTAGACTAAATTCCTTCACAAATGGCCCAAGAGTGTTCTCCTCGGGCGTGTATTCCATAATGCAACTTGTGCAAATTTTTCGAACCAATCGTTGGGCAATAACAGCGTTGACTGTCGAGGCAAGTAAATACCCTTCAACTCCCATATCCAAAAGCCTTGGAATCGCTCCTGATGCTGCGTTTGTATGCAGGGTGGACAAAACCAAGTGTCCGGTAAGTGCTGAGTGTATCGCAATCTCTGCTGTTTCATGATCCCTAATCTCGCCAACCATGATAATGTCGGGGTCATGCCGAAGCAATGCCCGCAGCCCTGTGGCAAAATCAAGGCCCGCTTTGGGATTTACCTGAATTTGACTAACCCTTTTTATTCCGTATTCAATTGGGTCTTCAATTGTACAAATTTTAACTTTTACAGTATTTAATATGTTTAATATTGAATAAAGCGTCGTGGTCTTGCCGGATCCGGTCGGGCCCGTTACCAAAAGCATTCCGTTTGGCTTGGTAATATTATTTCTTACTATCTCCAATCCCTTGCCGGTTAGCCCCAACTCTTCAAGGCTTAATGGCCTACTGGTCTCGGGGAGTAACCTCATAACCACATTTTCACCATAAAACCCGGGGATAATCGAAATTCGCAAGGCTACTACGTCATCGTCTATGTTAAATTTATGTCTGCCATCCTGGGGAATTCTGTGTTCATCGATTTTCAAACTTGAAAGAATTTTAATACGCGCCACAAGTGCCACTTCTATTCCTCGGGGCAAACGAATAATATCCCTCAAGATACCATCTATGCGAAACCTAACAACTACTTCTTCGAAGTAAGCCTCGATGTGAATATCTGAAGCCCGCTCGGCCACGGCAAACTCAAAAATGGTATCCAGAATTTTAATGATTGGAAGGTCCTCAGCAGCTTTAGCAGGATCTTTTTCAAGTTTGGTTTTGCTTATATTTTCTTCAATTACCTTGTCAAATTCTTCTCTGATGTTTTTCTTATATTGTCCGAGTGCCTTCCTCATTTCGTCAGGTCCGGCGTAGAAAGGGACTATCTCAAGACCTGTTTGACGCCTGGCAAACTCCACTGCCTCAAAATCTGATGGGTCTTCCATTGCAAGTTTAAGTTTGTCGCCCTCCTTCTCAAATGCTAATATCCTATAACTCCTTGCTGTTTTCTCTGGTATAAGCTTCAAAATTTCATCGGGAATCACTTTGTGACTTAAACTTGCGTGGATAACATTGAGGTGTTCTGCAACGAGCTGGCCTATAGTAGCCTCACTCAAAAACCCTTTAAAAATAAGAATGTCTTCAACACTTCTTCCGAGTTCCTGCGAAGATTGACTTGCTTCATCAAATTCTTTTTCAGGAACCAAACCAGAATCAACAAGAATCTTTTTAAGCGTCGCGACAGACAGTTTCATGAGAAAATATTCAATTTAGTGTAAACTCCACTTGCTCTTGTTTGCAACTCTCGCAAGTGATTTTGATCCCCCATTTTGCAATTTTTAGTTATAAATTAAAGTAAAATGGGTATAACACGGGTAGTGATAAAATTGAATTGATGAGTGTTGAGAGAAAAAGCATTGTTGAGCGAATAACCGAACTCTCTAAAAAACTTGACGTAATCTTCTTTGCAATTGGAGGAGTTGTTTATCTTTTTAGTCCTGGTGTAGGTTTAGTTATAATTATCGGAAACGCAATAACCTACGTTACTGCTGACCAAATCGAAAAGTGGTACAAAAAGCGCAAAAGGTAATTATTTTCTGTTCTTTCCGCAAATTCTACAGTCCTCACCGTGGGTGGCAAAAATATAAACAGCCGAAATACCAACCATTACATAGACCAGTTTTTCAAGTTCAGGGACCGTTCCAAGTAAAGCGCTTACTAAATTAAAATTAAAAAGCCCAACTAACCCCCAGTTTAAAGCGCCAACAACAGTTAGTGGAAAAGTTACAATGTGCAAGAGCTCCTTTGTCTTCATATTCATCACCCCCTATCCCGTTAGATTATTTATACCAAAATACTATTTATAGATGCAATTTAGAGTATTTTGGGTGAATACTCCTCTTACTCAGGTTTTCAACCAATGAGAGTTGAAAAATTCAGAAATCGAACTTTATAAAATTGATTTTGAGAAGGGAGATTTGTCCTTTTTTTTACTATGATATCATTAGTAAGATTTTGTTTTTATTTATCGAGCTGGAGGTGATAGTAAGTGAATAACAATAAAAAATGTGGACACAAATGGCGAAAGGCAGGAATTTGGGATGGAAAAACTCCAGACGGGAATAGAACGGGTGGAATTATGTACAAATGCGATGTGTGTGGTGAAGAGATCACTGACCAGCGAATTGGCGAAAAGGGCGGATCAATTATCCAAGGTACAAACGCTTTTGGTGTGCCCACCAAACAATAGAAAGAAAAAACTTTTTATGGATAATTATGTAATTAAACAAGCTGGTATAATATCGAGAAAGATTAGAAATTTAAGCAACTATAATAATTCCCAAAATTTAGTTCCAAATGTTTTTTTTGCAAAAACCATACTTTCCGAAGTTGAATTTTTAATAAAAAAAGTTCCTGAAATATATGAGGTCAATTCGGTTGAAGAACTATATATCTTGGAACTCAAGAGATATCTCGAATTAATAAGTGCTTTTTTGAAAAGGAAGATTGTAGGCAAACGACAAAATTGGGTAGAAATTAAAGAATTATATTACATCCAAGATGAAGACTTGCTACAGATAGAGAATTGGCTGAGAAGTAATAAGGAATTAATTTTTGAAACAAGCAATAGACTTCTTAATTCTGACAAATTTGCAAACGTTGAAACTGTGCAATGGATTCCAAATTCATACAAAATTAAGGAAAAAATAGAGCGCGAGATGCTTAGATTAGTTGAAATTTTAGTACGTTTTACAAAAGACACGTTTGCTAAAAATGATGACCGTATAGCACAAGAATTTGATAATTATATATTTGATTTCAACTATGATATTAGATCGTCAGTTTTTCGTGAGAACTCTAAGGCCGTGCTATTTAATATGAATAATATAGTTAACTTCCAAGAGGGAAAACCTATTATTGATTTTGGTCTTTTTGTCGAGCATTTCGGCCACGAAGTATGGGGACATTGTATGAATCAAATCATGACAAGGATTTCGGATTTGCCAGAATTTCTAAAGATCCCTCAAACTGCTGCAAGTAAGACTATTGAAGAGTTGGTATCAATTTATTTTGAAAAAAAGATATTTGTTGTTTTAGAGGAAAAGCAAGATTATTATGAAGAATTTCGTACAAATATTTCTTTCGCAGATTTTATAAAAGAATACAAAACTATCAAATTAATGCTTGATTATTCTAAAAAATTACGCGACTTTGTTATGTATCAAGTAATAACGTTTAATCAGATATCAGAAACAGACCTCCTCCGAAGAGTTGCTAAGTATTCCTTAAGTGAGGAATACGCGAAGTATTTGGTTAATACTAACATTAGGGAGTACAACTCAGGAAAAGGGTTTTTTGATGACCTATATTTCTTAAGATATCACTCTTTATTCTTGGATAAATTAATTAGCAACATTGATAAATCTAAAATAAATAAAGCCGAACGCGCTTTTTTAACAGGATATTGGTCTCCGGATGGACTAAAAGAGTGGATAAATTTGAATATTAATAAATGACGAATAAAGTTAGATTAAGATGTATCCATTCTTGACTGGCAGAAGTTTATAAAAACAGGAGTTTCTTTACCTTTAGTTGATTTATTGATAGTAAATGTTGTTTTTGCCACAATTTTTCACGAGTTTTTTGGACCATTCTTATCATAAACTTAACCAAAACCTAGAGGAGGTTTATAACGCCAAGGTCAAAGGAACATGGTGAAAGTTACTTCAGAACCAGCTTGGACTCTGGAAGACCAAATATCAGTAGATAGTAGTTAGTATCCGTACAAAGTAACTAGATATGCGACACTAGATATTCCTCAGGTGTAGCAAAATTCAGACTAAAGTGTATCGGAAGTGTCGCATATGTGTTTACACAATTCGATAATTACAAACTAAAGTAAAATTGGTATAAAATAAAGATTGTAGTGAAAATTGATATAAAAACAAAAGATCTTGAAATAACTGAATATATTCAAAAACTCGTCCAAAAAAAGCTCGTCTCAAAAATTGACCGCGTTACCAAAAATCTTACGGACGACGAAAAAAAAGCAACACTAAGACTCAAAAAAAGAAGCAGATGGGGCTTTAGAGTAAATCTATCTATGTGGCTTCCCGGAAAACATCATATTTTCAGTGAAGAGATACATAAAGATTTGCAATCTGCGCTTGTCAACCTTCGCGAAGAAGTCATAAGCCAAATAAAAGAGTACAAAGAAAAGCACAACAAATGAAACAATTCAGCTTTACCAATACCAATAATCTTATACTCATTCCTGTAAAACTGAGTAACTTTTAATACTAAACGGTGGCAAAGAATAATTGGTCGGCGGATGTAACTAAAAAAAGCATCGCACTTGATTTGGAAGAGGATGTATTTACTTGGGATAGTCCCAAAAAAATTGCAGAAAGCTTAATGCAATCCGCTGAAAAAAGCACCCGAAGAAAATCTCCTCCCTTTCAGTCTGCCATGAGTATGCTCAATTTCTACATCAATCGAGCCGGTAAAAACTTAAAGCCACTAAGAAAAAGCACGCTTGAACAAGCAAAAATTGAGCTCAGAAGGCTATATACAAAACCCTAGGCCTTTTAATATCTCGCCCTGCTTCGACCTCCACGTCTGTCTCGACCTCCGCGGTTTCCTCCGTCGCGTCTAAATCCACCACGATCATAAGATCCACCTCGATCTTCTCGGGGAGCCATAGGACGGGCTTCATTTACTGTAATGGTACGACCGTCAAGAGAATAGTTATTAAACTTCTCGACAGCAGCCTTCGCCGCATCCTCAGAACCCATTTCCACAAATCCAAAGCCCTTTGATTTTCCGGTAAACTTGTCGGTAATAACTGTCGCGGAAACAACCTGCCCAGCCTGCGCAAAAAGTTCGCGAAGAGCATCTTCCGTCGTTCCCCAAGACAATCCCCCAACAAACAATCTAGTTGCCATTTTTATCACCTCCTTTATTTAAACTGCCTTTACAAACTACCTTCTCTACTAACTATTTTGGGAAATAATCCTTGAGAAACTTAAAGCTGTAAAAGGAGCTAACGGGTAACAGTATATATTAAGTCAAAGAGAAATAAAAGAACTACCTTGAAATCAGCTCTATGGTTGGAATAATGCGGCTTCTGGTTTTCTTATTTTTGGGAAAACCGGTTGGAAGCAAGTATCCTTGCCAATCACCTTCACCTATAAATAATTCCAAATGAAGCATGTCTGTCAAGTTTGGATCGTCTTTAACTTCATAAAGTCTATATTCTCCTTTGGAGAGTTTTTGGTCGGTTCTGTGGGTTCGGTGGGTAGAAACTAGTATCTCTCCAACTGATCTTGTAAATATCCAAACAAATGTTTTTCCGTCAAGTTTTAAAATCTTTACGTCATTTCTAGTTTCAACCAACGAATACTTTCCTTTTCTTAAAAGTTTTATCATGTAACTACCCAATTAGATCTAGGTGTACCAAGCTATCTTACACCCTTTAAGTAAGTTTCTAACAAAAAACATATTCCCCTCACTCGCTAAGTATATTATGGTTAATTTATTCTTGTTCCGCTATCTTTGCGAGGGATTTCCAATTTCCCTTCTTAGCTAGAGAGTAATCAACAGTATCTCCCGTGTATTTGAAAACTTCACCACTTGCAACATTTAACCGATAAAGGCTTGTTCTTTTAATCCTAGACACACTTTCTTCCTTCTCATCTAGTCTCTGGCCGAGTCTTAAAAAGAGTACCAGATCTTTTTCATCTTCATCGGTATTTAAAATATCATCTATTAGTAATCGGTCTAAATATATTGCCTCGGGATCGGTCGCCTTTATCTTTGTTGAAAACCTTCTTAGAATGGGGGCTAAGTTTCCCAATAGGTCTGTGTCTAGTAACCCTGCGAACTTTCCGCGTGGAAAATTTCTTAGTAAAACAAATATTTCCATAGACGATATAATATCCGCATAATCCATAGTTGATAAATCTAATTCGGGCGACCAATTTTCTTCTTTTATGTATTTTCTGTCTCCCTCGCCTCTAAATTTATACCGAACAATTGAAGTTTTTATAGAGTCCCCGTCTTTACGAGCCAACAATCCTTTACCTGTAGAGTAATAAGCATAAACAGAAACATCTTTGTCATATTCGGTCTTAGCATCATGAAGAGGGGGATCCTTATGATGGCCTTCGTAAGTCTCACCAGTCTCATCCATAACGTCAATAAAACTAAATCCTATAATTATTTTACTTTAACTGGCTACAGTTTACAACTTTTTGAAACCGACCAGGCTCCTTAAATTAAACTACTCCAGGAGTAAAATGATTTGACACATGTAGTAGACCACTCCAATGCCAAAAAACCTACTTAAACCATTAGTCCGTTTTGATATCGACCAATTGATTTAAGCCAATCAACAAACTCAGCATATCTTTTCTTAAATAAAAGTTTCGAATATTTGTAATGAAGTTTATCTTCTAGAATCGGCATTCTTCGATTCCATTCGGGAATATACTTGTCTCTCTCTGCTTCGGAGATCAACCCAGCATCAAATCGGTCAAAAGCGTATTTCCAGCGGGGAATGGAAACTAAGGCGATTTTATCGGCGTCGTAAAGTAGTTTAGCTTCGCTGTTTTGTTGCTCTTGACCGAAAGAATGGCTACTTATGATGTTAAGTATTTCCTGGATTTCTTCTTGGTTTAATCCCAAATCTAAAAACTCTTTAATTAACAACTCTTCCCCTCTTGTATTGTCTTTAAATACGTCATGCCACCAAGCGGCAACTTCGAGAAGTCCATTTTTAAGCTCTATAACTTCTGCGTCTTTGATGTCAAATATATTGCAGACAACCTCTGCGTGATGATCTAGGGTATGGTAAACATCAAATGGGTTCTCTAGAAGTAGCTCTTTGGCTCTATTTATTGCCTTGATATACAAATTATTCACTAACTCATTCTACCAAAAGTTCGAAAAAAAGCGTTTTGCCAACCAGTACTCCCCGCGCCTGAGAAAAGAGCTAAAACTAAAGAAGAAAAAGACCGGGCAGAAAACGAACTACACAGCCACTAAAACGGAACAGGTTTCTTATTAATCCATAAAGCAAGAAGATTGTAGCTAAATTCCCGTTTTACGGTTTTTATAGTGTTTTACCTTGTCAATTAAGCGTAAGTACAATCTGAGGAATTTGAGAAGAATTACCCTCACCTGACGTGTAGTCGCCGCCGTCTGTGGATGTCGAATTAATTCTAAAACTATAAACCCCGTCACCAGTTATGTAACTTCCTATATTAACCTCGTACCATATACCTTTTTTTACCCTTCCCAAACTACCGAGAAAAGTTCCGGCAGAAGGCGCTGTATTCCAAGTCACAGAAGATTGACCCCAGTTGGTATCTGAAGAATAGAAATATCCTCCAATATTAGAACTCCCGACACTATAAAGCCTCAATTTTGCGCTGATAACTTGGCTGCCGTTAACTCCCGTTATGTTAAATTTCACCAGGAAGTTTTTAACAGGACTATTATCAACTTCCAATGTTGCAAGTGAACCGTAATTAGCGGAAGGATTTGCTTTATAAATTGAGGCATCGTCTGTTGGATTAAAAATCAAAGGTGAAGGAGTAGGAGTTGGTGTTGGTGTTGGAGTTGGTGTCGGTGTTAGTGTTGGTGTTACGGTGGGGGTAGGAGTCAACGTTGGCGTCGGACTTGGAGTTGGAGTTTCAACGGGCGTAGGTGTTGGACTCGGAGTGGGTGTTGGACTCGGTGTAGGAGAAGGAGCTGAACAGTCTTTGACTACACTATAATTATCAATCAACACCCCATTCGCATTATAGAATTGGTAAGTAATATCAGATGTAGTTGCCGTAATAAGCATTGCCCCGCGATCCTCGTTATAACGCACGATAGAAGTGGCTTCAGGCGGCAAAGTTCCCAGATTATCAAACGTATATAAAGATGCCCCTCCTGCTCCGTTTACAAAATAAGGAATTCCATTAACATCAATGCGTTCATAAAGATGGTCATGCCCGTTTAAAACTACATCAGCACCCCAAGATGCAAATGGCCAGCGCATGGTGGTGGTGGAGCCATGACGACCTGATGAGTAGGGTGGGTGATGGAAATAAACCACATCATAGCAGGAGTTGGATGCGACCAGCTTGGTTTGCAACCAGTTTGCCTGAATCGAACTTATGCTCCTACCGTCGGGTTCTCCGGTATCACTATCTATGGCATATAAATGGACCAAGCCCAGATCGACATCATAATAGCGTTCGTTATTGGGTAAGGTGAAGTAGTCGAAATACGCACCCGTACAACCTAGGATGTCACAGGTAATTGTGTGCCAATCGTGATTCCCTAATGATGGCCAAAAACGGTTGATTGCACTACCTAAGCCAAAAGACCCTTGATAATTTCCAATATACTGACTGTAGTATTTCCCGATATTTGCGTCAATCGTTGTGGCTTCACCATCCGGATAATTGTTGTCGCCGGTTGTAATCACATGGTCCGGATTCCAAGAATTTACAAGATTTGCGACTCGAGCTTCATTGGCATCGTCTGTACCAAAATCACCGATTACGGCAAAGCGTATTGTTCCTTCGGGGAAGGGTGTAGGAGAGGGGGTTGGAGTAGGAGTAAAAGTGGGGGTCGGAGTGGGGGTCGGAATGCCGCTGGGTAAAAAACTTATGACAAGCAGGGGGGCATTGGAAGCTTCCCCGTTATACGATTCAGCAGTTCTTCTTCCTGTTCCTTCAATCGTGATAACCAAAGAGTTACCGCTGATCCAGCCGGGTCTATTAACTATTTCTTGGATAATACCACCTAAATCTGGAGTAATCTTTTTTTCACTGATTACTGTCCAAGGCGGTATGTTATCCCAAGATATGGATGTATTAGTTACGGGACGAGAGGAGATATTTGTAGTTTGATTTACGAATGTTACAGGGTTATCAGAGCTTTCACCCCTGATTGTTACATATGTCGAGCCGCTTTGTGACTCGTCAACCTCAAACTCTATATAGGCACTGGTAATAATTGCTCCCTGCGGAATTTGCAGATTATTAAAGCGCATTCCTACCAATTGAAGTACAGAACCCTCAGCCCCCAACTCCAAATCGCTACTAGAAAGGCCCACAGAGCCGCTACCAATCGCCTCTTCCGCATCGTCAGATGATGAATTCACACGGCTTGAGATTGTTGTGGGATCTGGAGTTTGAGAAAGGATTTTCGAAGGGCGGAGGAAAACAAAATAAAGTAGTATCAGTAAAGGTAAGAAAACAAATTTTGATTTAAGCGAAAATGTTTTCACAACTAGAGCAATTTTAGGGCGTTAATATACAATTAGCAATGAGACGTTGTACTTATAATATCCGACACTAACCGATACCCCCTAAACTGAACCAGTTATTTCATATATTATTTAGGGTATGCCGGGTATCGCTAGCGAGATCAAGCAGTCACCCACACAATGTTTAACATTCGTATTTTTTAAAAATACGAATAAACATGCTCATAACTCTATTCTACCAAAAGTTCAAAAAAGAAGAGTATTACCAGCCAGTACTCCCCGCGCCTGAAAATAGTATACTGTGAGGTTTCGAGGCTGTTTTAACGGTCTTTAAGAACGCTTGTTATAATAGTAACACTATATGAAACTTGGCATTATTCTTTCAACCAACAGTGGAGAAACTAACTGGAATGCTTTAAGACTTGCAAACTTAGCTTTATCCAAAGGTGATACCGTCTCTATTTTTCTTGTCAGTGAGGGTGTGGAGTACCAACAGTCAAGTTCTCCCAAGTTTAATATCAAAGAACAAGTTGAAAAGTTTTTGTCATCCGACAAGGCAAAGATTCTCGCCTGTGGTACATGCCTCGCAATCCGCAAACAAGAGAGTGACCAAGAATGTCCTGAAGGTAGACTTGAAGATTTTTACGATTTGGTTGCTGAAAATGATAAGGTGCTTACCTTTTGAAAAGGATAAACCTATAAAAAAGATATTACTGATTGCCATTTTTTTATTCACTTTGTTACTAACACCATCTGCAACCTTTGCTCAGGGCATGATGGGTAACTGGACGAGTTCACCATCATCCGTGACCTCTGACGACCACACTGCTCGTGAAGAAATTGAAGGAAAAGAAATCTGGGATAAACTCCAAACAAAACAGCTTGAATGTAAGAATCTTACAGATGAGAACTACGGTTCATTAGGTGAATACTACATGGGACAGATGATGGGAAACTCACACGCGGCAATGAATACGATGATGGAGCGGATGATGGGCAAGGAGGGTGAAGAACAAATGCACATTGTTATGGGAAAAAGACTAAGTGGTTGTGATACTTCTGCTCAACTTCCGCAGAATGGAGTAGGTTTTATACCGATGATGTGGATGATGGGAGGAGGTGGTAATCCTATGATGGGAAGTTTAGGTATTAATCCGATGGGTTCCTTTGGATGGGGTTTTGGCTTGACTTTTATGATTCTGTTCTGGGGTCTTGTTATTCTAGCCATTGTCGCCTTGGTTAAATGGGTTGCAAGTAAAGGGAAGAGCCAAACACAAGAGAAATCCGCCTTAGATATCCTCAAAGAGCGCTATGTTAAAGGCGAGATCGACAAAAAAGAGTTTGAACAGATGAAAAAGGAACTCGCCTAAGTGCTTTCCCGTACCTGAACTTACGGCTGCTTACCTTTCCAGATCCAAATCATAGCTTCCTTGAAAATAACGATCCACCAGAACAGCCAAAATACCCACGGAAAAAGCCACCAAACCCAGATCCACCACACCCACCAAATAAGCCAAAACTGCCAGGCCAGGAAAAGCCATGGGATGAACCAAAAAACAGGTACCCAGAACCACCAAGGCCAAGGCCAGCCAAATCCCCAGAATTTAAACCGTGCCCATTGCCACCCTACAAAAACCCACACAAAAATCCACAAGACTCCAGCCAAGAAGCCCGTCACCCACCACCACGACAGCCAGTTACTCACTCTCGCGTCACCCTGATAATCTTTTGCTTTACTCTCCAAGTTGCTAACTTTATTTGGCAAATCCTGCAACTTCAAGAGCTCTTCTTCCAAAATATTCTGCGTCTCTTTTGTTGGTGGTACTTCTCCCTCTGGTTTTTGGTTGATAACTGTAGTTGACTGCGTAGGTTGGGGTAGTGGACTATGTATTCCCTGAAGTTCCATCTGACCGAATTCAGTTTTTATTTCCGCAGTTTGTCCCCATACTTCACTTCCAAAAAAAGCTACAGTAAATAGCAATATCCCTACTAGACTAGTCATCCAAGCAAATTTTGTCATTTTTTTCGCCCCCTCCCTTGGTTGAGGGAAGTATAAACTTCTCCGGCAAAAAATGCTAGAGTTTTTCTAAAAGGTCAATCCGCCCTTTTTGGGCTTCCGAATATCATCTTGTTTTTTTAAATATTCCCCATTCATGATGGTCCTCAATCATTTCCAGTCCAAACTCCGGAAGTTTCGCGTATCCTTTTTTCGCTTCCTCCCACAAAAGATCATCGGCCACCCAGTAGCCACCTATTTTTACTTTGGGGACCCACAAATTCAGTTCAGCTGTAATTGTTTCGATATTGTGTGCTGAATCCTGATGTAAAATATCAATCACATTGTCTGCAATCAAAAAGCCCGCATCCTGGCTTCGCATTCTAATTAGGCTACAAAAATCATCGACCTCGTTAACTCGAATAGCGTGAGTGCATTTTCTGTAAACTTCGATGTAGTTTATTTTCGACCAGTATTCATTATTCTCAGGTGAGTTTGTTCCTTCGAGTGATGCTTCTTTCCTCCAAGCGTCGATGCCCAGCGCAAATCCCGTTCCCTTTTGTTTGTGAGCAAGCGCCATTGGGATAAAACTTCGGCCTCCAAAAACCCCTAACTCACAAGTGATTTGTGAATTACTCTCAATAACCAAATCAAAAAGCCGCTGCGCTTTTTTTGGTGTACACCAACCAGGAAGAGACTCAACTATTTTGCCCAATTTCATATTCCCATTACCTATATTACTTCATCAAATTCACCTTTCATCTTTTTCCGATTAAAAAACAGTCCTTCCCTTGACGGACCAAGCCAGAACCTGCTACCTCACGCTAAATCCGTAAATGGATTATAATTAACTTCCCACAAGCGATTCCCCTAAACCCGCTTCCTTCTGAAGAAACTGTCGCAACATCGATTTTTGAAACGTTACGCGATAGTCAGCAGGTTATACTAAAAACGTCTATGCTCACAGACTGGGGTGATTTCCAAGTTACTACTCAATAATAACTTGATCTGTTACACCTTTTTCCCCAACTTGGAATTTTCCTTTCAAAGGTTTAATAACTTCCTTATTAAATATTTTTTGTTTTAGAATTTTCAGCACAGCCCGTGTGTCATCAATAATATCGTACCTATGAAGATAGCCAATTGGGATCCATTTCAAGACCCCCTCTGAACAATCTGGTAACTTCTCTTTAGTATAAATTCCGTCGAAGTAAACAATTCTGTACCCTCTGGGCCAATAAGGACCACTGTCATATATAAAGTCTGCGACCATACGGAAATTCTTTACTTCGTTTTGACTAATTCCTGTTTCTTCAAACAATTCTCGAAGGGCGGCAATGGTAACATCTTCACCCCTTCCAATATGACCGCCAATTCCAGTCCACCTGTTTGGTGCAAATTTTGCACCGGCAAACCGTTTAAGAAGAACTATTTTTGTTCCACTTGGATTAAGGAGTAAAACATTAGTATATTGATCCATCTAGTAATTCTATCAAAAAATGTAGTTTTCTTAAGATTTCAAACACATGGGTTCACTAAGTGGAATGATTTTAGAACAGCAAATTGGATGGAAATCGTTGAATTCCCCGATTATATTCTCAAAGAAACACAACAGTTGCTTGCTTCCTAAGCAATGCTTTATTTGCAGTATCCTTTCGCAAGTAAGTCAGTGCTCACTTTGCACTTTATATTATTAGGGTCTCTACTATCACGCCTCCAGTTGCCTGTTTCAACTGCTCTTTGGCAACTGTCCATATCTTTGTATTTAGCTGAGGTAAAACAATTTTCAAGGCTATACATAACGAGGTAATGATAAACTGACTTACAAAAACGACTTTTACACTGGGTGTGTTATGGCCTTAATTCAATTACATGTACAGATTTTATAAGGGCCTCCCGCTGTTACATTGTCCATCTGTGCGTAAGTAGTGTCACTCGGGCAGCTACATGAATCAGGAACAATCACCCCGGATGTTTTAATGCCGTTTTTCACAGAGTTACAGGGGGTTGCCATTTGAGCAGATGTAGCAAAACAGGTGGATTTTGGAACCGTTCTTACCGTCGGATTTCCAATAGGATTAGGGCTTATTTTGGGCAATGTGATATATCCCATCTCAGATAGTATAAAGATAATAAATATACCCAGAACAATTAGAATTGGAATTAATTGCATTATCTTAGATGGTTCTGATCTTACCTGTGCTGACTGATCACTTTCTTTCTTCTTTGTGTCATCTTCCAATCCACCAAATACAATGTAAAGAAAACCTCTCCAAATCCATTTTAACAACAAAAAATACAAAATCAGTGCTACTGCAATAAAGATAATATAGTTGGGATATAGGTCAAAAATGTCTTCCTGTATTAAGCTATTACAAACGACTATTCCTTTTCTTAATATAAATAGAGCTGCAATCAGTAACGGCAGTATTAAGAAAAATACTTTCGCCAACCTGTAATACCATTTTTGTTCTAAGGTTGATTTTTTTATTGCCATAGCTATTGGTTACAGACAATTATTTTTTATATTATACACCAATAGAAAGGGAAGGTTTTGTCCTTCCCGTTCTATTCTGCTCGCTAAGTGGGATGATTTTAGAACAATTCTACAAACTAATTTCTGATAATTTACACAATAACACAATGCCCGCATTTCTTGGACTCTTTCTTTGCAGTATAATCACAAGAGGATGGAGGTGATTCATATATGAAAACAATGACATGTAAACAATTATACGGACCATGTGATGCGCTTATCCATGGTGCAACTGCTGAAGAAATGATGGAGAACAGTAAAAAACACGCGATGGAAATGGTTGCTAAGGGAGATAAAGTACATATTGACGCTATGGAAGTTATGAAAAATCAACATATGAACATGAACCCTGAAGCAGTAAAACAATGGATGGAAAAGTTTCATGCAGACTTTGCTACACAGCCGAAAGATTAGTAATTTCTTACAGATTTTAAGGCTAACTTGCTCCCCCGGTAGGACTCGAACCTACAACCTCGTCCTTAACAGGGACTCGCTCTACCATTGAGCTACAGGGGATTGTAAAAGTGCAAGCTAGATTTTATCACTGAGCACAGCTTAAATCCAGCCCTTTATTTCTTTAAATTAAGAAGATAATGGTTTGTTTCGTGGAGCTTAAAACCAATCTTTTTATAAAGACTGTTTGCGGCAACTCTTCTGGGATTAGTAGTCAACTCAACTACCTCTACACCCTGGGATTTAGCCCATCTGATCAGATCCAAAAGAATATTCTCGCCATATCCCTTACCCCTATATTTCTCGTCTACAATCATATCTTCGACAACTGCCTGTTTGCGAAGAAGGGTCTGCCGGGGAAATATCCAGCCCAAACCCACTAACTTACCTTCCTTTTCAATTTTGCTCACATATCCATTCAGCACTGCTTTATAAATATTTTGCTCATCAACAACAGCGTTGGGATCAAGTTGAAAAATTAACTTTTTTATCTTAACAAAATCCCAAACAAATTTTTGCTTTAAGAATTTTAAAACCTTTTGATTTGAATCAAACGCCACTGTTCTTAAAGTTTTTAACCTTCTCCAAACAATATCCGAGTTTTCGTCATCGTTAAGTTTGGGTTCGCCGTCCAATTCGACTAAATAAGACAGGTTGGTTACCGGGAACTTGTAAACCTTATAAAACGATGTCCCGGTAAAAGAACCCATTAAGGTATATTCTTTACACCCTACTCCCAACTCTTCTTTTACCTCTCTCAAAAGCGCTTTTTCAGGAGTTTCACCTTTCTGCAAAAATCCGCCAAAAACATCCCACTTGCCATAAAACGGTTCTTCTTTGAGTTTCCTTTTTCCTAAAAGAATTTTTTCGTCTTTAATTATAATTGCGTTTACTGTCACTTTGGGATTTTCGAACGAACAAAGAAGACAGTCACATTTTTTTAGACGCATGAAGGAAATTGTATTAACTTAACCAAAAATTAACAACCGCTAAATTATTCCAGATAATCCTGAAGTTTCTTGCGACGACTTGGGTGCTTGAGCTTTCGAAGCGCTTTTGCTTCTATCTGACGAATTCTTTCCCTTGTGACACCGAACACTCTTCCAACCTCTTCCAAAGTCATTTGTTTGCTGCCATCCAAACCAAAGCGAAGCTTTAACACTTTTGCCTCACGTTCTGTCAAGGTAGACAAAACTTCGTCCAAATGGTCTTTCAAAAGCTGTTTTGATGCCTGGTCTACTGGCGAAAGATGGGCTTCGTCCGGAATAAAGTCCCCCAAAACACTTTCCCCATCATCGCCCACTGGCGTCTCTAAACTTGTCACCTCCTGAGAAATCTTGAAAATTTCTCGGACTCTGTCCTCAGTCAATCCCATTTCCTCAGCAATCTCCTCAGGGGTTGGCTCCCGGCCTAATTCCTGCATAAGCTTGCGACTGGTGCGATAGAGTTTATTTATCGTCTCGACCATGTGCACAGGAATTCTTATTGTTCTTGCCTGGTCTGCTATCGCGCGGGTGATTGCTTGTCTTATCCACCAAGTAGCGTAAGTCGAAAATTTATACCCTCTGCGCCAGTCATATTTCTCAACAGCGCGAATTAGCCCCTGGTTACCTTCTTGAATAAGATCGAGGAGTGAAAGCCCGCGTCCGATGTATTTTTTGGCAATTGAGACAACAAGCCTGAGATTGCTCTCGGTCAGCTTGTCTTTGGCTCGTTTTTCGCCTTTTTCGTATCTTTTAGCAAGCTCTACCTCTTCTTCTGCATAAAGAAGGGGGACTTTCCCAATCTCGCGAAGGTATTGTCTAACAGGGTCTGTGGACTCCCCACCTTCGAGTTTTGAAAGAATCTCAATTTCTCTCTCAAGCTTTTCCTGTGACTCTCTACTAGTCTCAAGTTCCTCGGCACTAACCGATTCAAACACGTCAACACCCTCTGATAACAACTTATCGTAAAAGGTATCGAGTTCATCAATCCTTTCTTCAGCATCAGGAAAGGCCTCAAGAATATCCTCTTGTGTTAAAAATCCCTGCTCCCGGCCTTTTTTAAGAAGCTCTTGTGTGACTTTTTTTACCATGGATACAAAAGAAATTATATCGCAAGTTTACTCTTCTTCAAGAGAAGCTCTCTTTCGAGCCAGATTATTAAACTTTTCCTTAACTTTTCTAAGCTTAATCTTTTCACCTTTCTTTTCGTAAAGAGCAATCTGTTTAATAAGTTCCACTTCCTGCCTTTTGATTCTTAACAGTTTGAGTTCTTTTTTTGTTCCATTAAATTCTCTTAGCAACTTATCTTCACCCGCTGACTCTTCCTCAGTAAACACTGCAAGTGAAAACCCGTCAAGTAACTCCTTAGGTAAAGACTTGGCAAAACCCGAGAGTGTAAATTTTTTATTGGTATTTAGATACTTTTTCAAGTAGAAAAGTATCTTGGTCCACAAAGGTGTTTGGAAAAGATTCGAAACAGAACTTACAAGAAGAGAGTTTGGATCTATTCTTGTACCTAGCGAGAAAACCTCTCTTTCCAGCAGCTCTTCGCGGCTTTTTGCTGGAATTCCAATGTGTGTATCCTCAATTAACTCGCTTTTTACGCCTTTGGCTCTTTCTTTTTTTTCAACTTCTTTAATTACCACTTCCATAGAGACATCAAGTTTTTGAGCAACCACTTTTATGTAGTGGGCTCGAACTATCTCATCGGCGATACTACCCAAAATTGGCACTATTTCTTTGCTAATCAGCGATTTCTCTCTCCCTCCAATTTTGCGGTATTTTGAAAAAACCGAATCTATCAAAAAGTCCCAAATAGATATTGCTTCGTTAATGGCATTTTTGTAAAAATCAGCATCGCTTCTGGCTGCCTCATCTGGATCCTTGTATTTTCCAAGACGCGCAACTTTGATATTTAATCCAAGGTTTTGGGCAGTTTCTATCCCCCGCCTTGCGGCCAAGTTTCCAGCGATATCAGAATCAAGTGCTAAAACCGCTTCGCTCGTTATTCTTGTAAGCAGTCTTACCTGGTCCTCGGTAAAAGCTGACCCTTTGATTGCAACAACATTTTTAACACCCACTTGCCATGAAGAAATTGCATCAAGCTCCCCCTCGACAATGACCACCAAGCCTTGTTCTTTAATCTTCTTTCTGGTTAAGTGGAACCCATAGAGAAGCTTGGATTTGTGGTAAACTTCCGTTTCGGGAGAGTTAATATATTTGGCCAACCTTTCGCTGTCTTTGCCCGGCAATATCCTCCCAGCCAAGCCGACAACAGCGCCCCTTGCGTCCGTCAGAGGGAAAATCACCCTTCCTCTAAACCGATCAATATAACTACCCCGAACCGCAACGACCAATCCAGCCTTCTCCAAATCAAAGGGTTTGAGGGATTTTTTCTTTGTCAAAAAACCATATAAGGCTTGAGGCACATCCGGGGCAAATCCCAAACCAAACTCCTTGATGGTCGCAAGCTTCAAACCACGAGTTGTTAATAGATAATCTAAGGCGTTTTTGCCGAAGTTGTGATTTAAAAGTATAAATTTATAAAATTCACTTGCGAGTCTGTTGGTTTCTACCAGCTTTTCCTTATAACTTACATTGCTGTCTTCAACCCTTTCAAGCTTTACACCAACCCTGTCGGCTAACATTTTTAGGGCCTCGTAAAATTCCAGACCTTCTTGTTTTTGAATAAAAGAAATCGCATCCCCACCAAGACCACAGCCAAAACACTTCCAAATAGACAATTCCGGTGAGACCATGAAAGAAGGGGTTCTTTCCTGATGGAAAGGGCAATTTGCCTTAAAATTCCTTCCCGCACGAGCCAAGGTTACATATTCACCAATCAATGAAACTATATCGATCTTGGATTTTATCTCCTCAACCTGATCCATTAAGGCAATTATATCCTAAGGGAGCAATCAGAAGCTTTAAAAACCACTGCAACATTGTCTTTATAAACTTCCTTAAAGCCCTTATCTGTCAGCTCTTCTTTAAGTTTAAACGGTTCTTCCTTCTTAAATAAAATGCTATCGATTTTTCGAGCTAAAACAGAATACAAAGACTCTTTCTTGTCAACAGGAACCAGAACCGTACCTATACCATATTTATCAAACACCCTCTCAAAACCCATATCTCCAGATAGGACACCAGAATACTCCTTCATTGCCCAGTTAGCTTCCTTGGGCACACTTACATTCCATCGCCAGCTCGGCATCCGCCCGTCAATAAAAACTTTTGCTTCAGGCATCTTCCAGATAAGATATCCTCCCCAACCGTAATCATTAAATACTCGACCACATACTCCATTTTGCTTTAGATAATAAATTGCCTCTCGGGGGTAAAAAGTGTCCTCGTTAAAGGACTCGGCCCCTCGAAGGGCGAAAAAGGCTTGAAGTAAAAATATTGCCAAACCACCGGCTATAGAAAATTTCAAAACTTTTCGTAAGCGAACTTGACCAAGTTTAATGTTACGTAAATCTTCAATAAAATAATTCATCGCTTCAATCGTAATTGGCATCGCAATTACTACCCACAACGGCACATGACGCACACTTGAGAGGGCTTGAAACAGAAAAACCAAATACAAAACCTTTTTCTCTAAAACGATTTTTCTTCTGTATATCCACAAAAAGACTCCCGACAAGGCAATCATTGCCATAAATGGGAGGTTAAACGAGAAAACAGCTGGCATCCACTCATTTATACTCCAGCGAAGGTTCGTGTCTGTAAATTGCATCCAGGCTTCTCTCCAAATACCAAAACCGTAAGGATTAATTAAAGTTGCTAAAGTACTGACAGTAACAATTAAAATATCCGCCATTAAGATTGATTCCAACCGTATACTTCTGGTTAAGACAAACACCCAAAGCACTGCCACCCCGACAGCGTAGCTTCCGTGCATGTTAGCCCAAAAAATAATAAAAAAAGGAACCAGAAACCTGAATTTTTTCCAGAGGTTCTGCTTTCTAATTAAAAGAAATAAAAGGGATAAATAAAGCCAAGACTGAACTTGCGGTCTGACTCCAAAAAAAGGAAGGACTGAGGCTGTCGACAATAAAAATAGCAAAATATTGCCTTTCCCGGAAAGGGAAATTGCTGTAAAAGCGACTAAAGTAAAAATTATTGACAACCCCACCATGCCCATTTTGTTATAGAAAAAGTAGATCAGAGTGTTTGTCAGCCATTCATGATCTACAAAATGAAAAGATGACATGGTGTAGGAAAAAGGGTCCGTTTTTGGCACACCTATAGAAGTAACTATTTCGCCCATTCGGTAATGCCACCCAAAATCCGGGTCTAAAAATACAAAGGCTTTGTACACAAAAACCAAAAAAACAAAAAATAAAATTATTAGTTTGATAATCCTATACATAATATCTACCGATATACGACTCGATTGTTCCCAAAATAACCAACGCTTGAATGACAACAACAAGCCACTTGGCTTTATTAGTCTCAAGCCAAAGGAATTTTCTTTTGGCTGCCGACTGCAACGCCAAAAACAAAGGTAACAATAAGGGCAAAAAGTACCTACCTTGGACTCCCAAAACAATCGGCACCTCAATATTTTTGGGTGTGTCGAAAATGTACATACTTGCAAAAATAAGGACGAAGGAAACCAAAACTGTATAAAAAAGTGAAGGTGATAAAAACTTACTTAATTTAATCTTCCCCACATCCTGACCCACTAAAATAACTGCATTGAAAAGTATTAAAGCGTACACGCTCAATCTAAGAGAATATCCACCCCAACCGGTAATCCCGAGCATCGTCAATAAATATCCGTCAAAAAAAATAATAATTGAGTAAAGCATTGAAGAGAAAAAATGTGTTGGTTCTGACAAAATCCTTTGAACTTGAAAACTCGTGTCGTAAACATAACCGGAAGTATTTCTAACGGTAGACTCTGTTTCTAAAAAATACTGTTCCTTAAGACTTGCATCCATCTCGATTCTCTCAAGCTGGTAAGATAAAGTAAAAATATGCGTTAAGTAAAAAATAACACCCAGTACCAAAGCCAAAAAAGAGATAAGAATAAAAAATTTCTGCTTTATACCCATTTTAAAGTAAACCAAAAACAGAGAAGCCAAAACTATTGGCAAATAAACAGGTTTTATGAAGGCTAGTGGACTAGCGATAATAAAAAATGTAATTATTTCCTTCCAACTAATTCCCTCTTTTCTTCTACAATTTAGCCTAATAGAGTAAGCAGACATAAGAAAACTTGACGACAAAATTAAGCCATCATAACCGACAGAGCTATAAAAAAGTGTGGCTGTTGGAATCAGCCCTAAGAAAAAAACTGTCTTTTTTGCAAGAGGTATCGTCTTGATAGCCAAACATACTATAAGTACCGATACTAAAAGATTTGATATCCTGCCTAAATAAAAACCTAAAAGTTGGTTGTTTACCGTGTCCCCCAGTTTTATCCCTACAGCAGCAATGGCATGACCCAGGGGAAAAGTATTACAAAGACCGTTTACACTCACAAGCCCTGATGTTTCGGGCTCTCTATAGTTTAAAATTCTACTGAAATCAAATTTTTGGTCTTTATGAAAAGCAATCCTCCCTAATTCGGAGTAACCTATTAAACTAATTTTCTTCTCACTTATTTTCAACTTTCCGTCCACACAACCCCACACTCCTTCGGCAATTGCCCCCGCCCTAATATAATGCCTTTGCTCATCCATTACTTCAAAAGGCGGAATAATAAAAACCGTTATCAAGCCCCAAGCCAAAGCGACAAATAAAAAGACTTTGTGTATTTCCAATTTCATCTCTTGATAATATCAAATTCGAGGTAATATATACTTGGCCTATGAAAATTACCGTTGTAATAGCCGCGTTTAATGAAGAAAAAAGGTTGGGGGCCATTTTAGGCGACCTAAAGGCCGAAAAGGCCATAAAAGAAGTTATTGTTGTAGACGACGGATCAAAAGACGAAACTTCCAAAGTTTCAAAAAGATATAAAGCCAGGCTGATAAGAGTCAAAAATAATACCGGTAAAGGAAACGCCATGAAACTAGGCGCAACAATGGCCTTTGATTCAGGAGCTAATGCTGTGATTTTTATGGACGGCGACGGCCAACACAAAACCCGTGACCTTCATTATTTTGTCGATGCGCTGACAATTGGAGGGTTTGATGTGGTTTTTGGCTCCAGAAATTTGAGTCTTGGAGTACCACTCTTCAGATACTTAGGAAATAAATTCGCATCGGTACTTATAAACTTACTTTTTGGTATTTACGTTTCAGACTTAATTTGCGGCTTCCGAGCCATCAATAAACGGGGGTTCAATAAATTAAACTGGGAATCGAAGGGTTACGGTGTCGAGACTGAAATGGTAATTTTGACTGGTATCAGAAAATTAAAACATTGTGAAGTCCCGGTGGAAGTCGCTTATTACGACTCCTTCAAAGGTGTTACTTTCTTTGACGCGTTGGTTATTTTAAAAGACGTATTAAAATGGAAACTGTTTGGGTGGAAAAACTTTGCTAGAAACCATATTAAACCCTAACTAAATTTCTACATATAATTGACTACAATGATAAAAGTTAGCTTAGCCAGGTTGAAGTTATTCACGATAAAGCGCCCGGTAAAACACCCATTTGTACACCAAAATAAGTCTGTTAACAAACGCTTTGTAAAACCTTCGCTTATTTGGTATTATCCACACCTTAAATTATGGCAGGGAGGAACCAGATATATTGCCGATCTAAGCGCTAAGTTAAAAGATAAATATAAAATTAATATAGTTACCTCTTCCACAAACCAGCAATTAACAAAATATTTTCAAGATAAAGGAGTGTTTATTATAAATCTAAACATACCATCTACTAACAGCCCATTTTTTTGGATACTTTCCCCACTATGGATTGTAATTGCTATTATTAAAACCCTCTCAATCAAAGCGGATATTTATGTTGCCACTCTTTTCCCCTCAACAGTAATAATGGCATTTTGTTCATTAATTAAAGACTTGCCTTTAATACACTTTTGTTATGAGCCGGTTCCCTGGATCCATAACAACAATTACATTTCACAACATAAACTCATTAACAGGTTTATATTTACCGTTATTTCAATTTGTTTTAAAAAGATTGATGTCTGGTCTACAAGAAAAGCAAAGGTTACAATTACATTAGATGAGTACAAATCTAAACTGATAAAAGATGTTTACCAAGTTAACCCGAAAGTAATTTCAGTTGGCATAGATTCTAGACATTTCAGACCGATCAATAATAAAAATAATATATATTTTAACCGCTATAAGGATAAAATGATTATACTTCACAGCACAGACTATACCCCCATAAAAAGGACTAATGAAGTACTTAGAATATTTTCCATTGTAAAAAAGGTTGTAAATGATTCTCACCTTTTAATTACTTCAACAAGAACAGGAGTGCGAGAAGAAAAAGAATTAATAACATTATCAAGGTCGCTTGGCATAGATTCATCTACAGAGTTCCTGGGAACTATCGAATATAATAAATTACCACATATTTATAATATTGCTAAGTGCTATCTGTCTCTATCCACCGAGCCAATGACCGCAACCAATCTGCCAGTAAAAGAGGCACTCATGTGCGGTACTTTCGCTGTTAGAACTAAAACTGGAACCGATGATGTTATAAACAACAAAACAGGTTATATTGTTGATCCCAATAACCAGACCGATCTTGTGCGTAAAATATCACTACTTCTTAACAGGCCAGATAGATCAATTAAGGAAAAAATAAAGATCAGAAACACAATAATAAATAAATACAGATGGATAAATGTCGCGCAAAGATTTGAGAGGCACATAAAGCCTTATCTTTAAATGAAACACACCTTTGTAATTTTAGCGTATAAAAAATCTCCGTATATAGAAGAATGTATTAAATCAATCACAAGTCAATCAGTGAAAAGCAACTGTATTATTTCAACATCTACACCCTCCAAGTTTTTATTAGAAATCGCACATAAATACAAAATAAGAATAAAAGTCAATAAAGAGTCGAACGGAATAGCGGATGATTGGACGTTTGGCTACAACGTAGCTAAAACTGATTACGTCACACTAGCCCACCAAGACGATATTTACTTACCTCGATATCTGGAAGAGTGTTTAACTTCTGCGCAAAAATATCCAGAAAATCTTATTGTCTTTACAGATTATACTGAAATCCGCAAGGAAGAAATTAAAAACAACCTCAATTTGCTAGTAAAAAGAATTATGCTGCGACTACTGATGCTTGGAAAAAGTTCTATCAATTCTAGTTTTACTAAAAAGGTGCTCATATCTTTCGGTAGTCCGATTTGTTGCCCAAGCGTAATGTATCATAAAAACAAAATTGGTAAGCTTAAATTTGGCAACTCGTTTCAAATAAATATGGATTGGAAAGCATGGTACGATTTCACTTACAAAACTGGTGACTTTGTATATATTAGTAAAGCTTTAGTAAAACACAGAATCCACAAAAAATCCCAAACCTTCTCCGGGATCCTGGTTGACAAAAGACAACAGGAAGATTTACGGATGTTTTCTAAGTTATGGCCTAAACCAATCGCAAGGATTATATATAATATTTATAAACTCAGCTACAAATCAAACACTAATTCATCTCCTGGAAAAAATTGAGAATGACCCGAAAGCCACGATATAACTTATTACTCCAAGCCAGTAAGCCGTACTTATTCCCACCCCAATCGCGACAATAATCGCCAAGACCGACCCCATTACCGAAAATGCTCCATTGATCGACCACAACCATGGTTGGGAATTTTTAAACTTACCCTCTGAAGCTCTCATCCCAACTCCAAACGGCATGCCCATGAAAAACCCTAATGACATAATGCTAATTAACGAAAATAGTATCTTCACAGTTTGACTTTCGTTTCCTAACGATCTAATTCCGCCTGGTATCACCCAGCCCGAGACCACTAAAGCCGTCAACACTGCCAATAAAACAATCAAACTTCTTCTTTTAACCATTTTCCCGACAAAAAACGCCTGAAAATAACTACCCAGACCCCCTGAAAGGAGTAACCCAAAAAGCACAACCGCCAAACTTAAAGTAGGTGTCCCAAGAAAAATCATGAGTCTTTGCATCTGAGATATTTCGACTAACATGTAGCCTAAACCTATCCCGGCAAAATAAATTGAAACATTCGTTGGCCCAAGGCTTAACCTTTTTCTCCCCATGACTGATGGCACTAATACAAATAGTCCACATAAAATGCTGACTAGTACAAATAACCGAACTAATAATTTGCTGGAATCCCCCAAAGCCGTACTCATCCGTGTTGCGTAATCACCACCCAAATTTAATTTCATCAGCTGGAAGAAAAACGGGTTGTCATCTGTCGGAGCTTTGATGTTTTCCTTAAACTGATTATAAAAATCGTCACCCGTGGACTTATCCAACAGTTTATCGTACATTGCACTTGTACTCTCGTTTGGCGCATATAACATACCAAAACCTAAATCATTACTTACTTTTTGAATTTTTTTGATGTCCGTGTCTGAAAATCCGTCCTTGCTGACAAGTAGTGTCGCCACACCATCGGGATCGAGATTGGAATACTTAGTGACTTTTTGCCATACCACAATCACGTTATTTTTCGGCTTGTCTACCCCAATTTCACTCAAGCCCGTTTTTGCCAAATCTACCAGTCGATAAACTTCAACAGGGAAGTCGTTGTAATACCACCTTGAGACCGTCAAAACACCAAGTGGCTTCAGGTGCTCCAAAAATAACTTCCACGCTTGGGTTGTATAAAGCCCATTCTCGGTGAGTGAATATGCACCAGTGGACGTTGCCGCCCAAGTATCAATCAAAGATAGTTGTATCAGGTCATACTTTCTATCGGACTCTGCTACAAAATTTCTCCCGTCACCAACAACCATTTCGACTTTAGGATTTTTATCCAAGTGCCCTGTAAAATTACCAAAAACAGTATTTACGGCATGAAAAATTTTTTCATTAATGTCCACTCCGACTATTTTCTTTTGGTCAAAAACGAGCCCTGTAAGAACATCTCTCCCCCCTCCCATCCCTATCACCAGAACTTCCGCATCGGTCTTTAAATAGTGAGCAACGCTTGTAATGTCATATTTTAAAAAATCCAGTTTACTTAAATCCCCGTCAAATTTTGTCAGTGCTGTTCCAGCACCAGAGTCGATTAAAAGATTTAGTTGATTCACTAAACTACCAGAGTATTTATCGCTTAGCCCCCAACCCAGTGGTTTTTCTAATCTATCCTTGTTACCCACTACCGTTATCCTTGAGTATGAATTCCACCCCTCCCATACCGGTTTTGGAGTAAGTCTGCCTTTGCTTATTCTTATCTGTACCAAAGGTTCTCCCTTCAGATTTGAAATAGCCGAAACTAACGACAAAATAGTAAAAACTGCGATAAGCAAAATGTTTATTTTAACCAAATTACTCCCTGTCTTAACTCCAACGAAAGCCAGGGCACCAAAGCACGATATTGCCGCCACCAACCAGCTTGCGGCCACTCCGTCTAAAAAGTTCATTACAAAAAGCAATAATAAGCACCCCAGAGCCGCCCCGCCTAGATCAGCAGCATACATTTTCCCGGGGTCGCGACCCAACTTGGTCAATGCAAGCGTTATTACCATGCCACCAAATACAAACGGAATCGAGGAAAATAAAAAGGCGATAAAAATACTGATTGGTGCTAAAGCATAAAGAGTGATTCCTAAACTTGAACTCAATGAGAAAAATAATGATCCCAAGACTGCGGATTGTCTTATCTGACTCTGGTTAAAACTGCTCATCTTCTTAAATACCAGTACGGCACCGGCAGACAACCCAAACATAGCTAGGCTAACAGCCATAAAGGCAAAGTGGTACATCATGGTTACGCTAAATATCCGAGTCAAAAGAATTTCATACATCAGCATAGCCATAGACATGAAGAAAATCCCTATACCATCTGTTTTAATTAAATTGTTTTTACCACCAAAAACTTTTGTATGATTTAAAGCCATCTATTCGTTAAAAGAAATCATAAACCATTAGTGCTGGTATTTCTTTGGTAAAAGTCTTCAAAAGAAAGAATGTTGTATGTTGTCAAGTTTGCGGAGGGTACAGGGGTCGAACCTGCTATTAATTATTATTGACAGTATTAGGTTTAAGTACAACTTTTATTAAATCTTTATCGAAAGGCCTAATCGCCCTTCTATTAAATAGGCATTTTGTAAAAAGATACTCCTCGCCAGATTCTTTATAAACATAAAGCCAATCATAAGCATCGTGTTGTGTTTTTTTAACAACATAACCCATTGAATTTGAGTGAACACGTCTTAGATCTACATCTTTTTTACTAGAATATTTAATTTGCACTCTTTTTAAACCACTCCCTGAATCTATTACTAAATCGTAATGCGCAGACTCCGTTAGTGGGATTGAAACATCGTATCCATACTTAGTAAAAGTCGATATTGCCTGTGAAACAGCCATATCCCCCTTTCTTTGAGTTGTTCTCACAAATTAATAATACTGGTATTGTATACCAATGTAAAGCCTCAAAAAGGCGGAGACGAGAGGATTCGAACCTCTGGTAACCCTTGTAGGCTACACCGATTTTCAAGATCGGCCCGATCATCCGCTCCGGCACGTCTCCGTGCGGTAGGGACAGGATTCGAACCTGCGCGTCCCTTTCGGGACAAAGGTTTAGCAAACCTTCGCCTTAGACCACTCGGCCACCCTACCAAGTCGCTTGATTATACCAATATGAGAGTTGAAATTAAACAAAAAAGTGTATAATGAATTTAAGATGGCACAAAAAGAAAAACTTCAAAAAAAAGCTGCTACTCTTAAAAAACCTCAGCCAGAAGAGAACGAGCCGTTGGTCAAACAAGAAAAGATTTTGTTTACCTGGGCTGCACCCTCGAGGCCGTTTAAACGAAGAAATAAAGATTTTTATGCGACAGTAATCGCAATCGCAGCAATAGTTGGGCTTATTGTTTTTTTGATTGACGGCTGGCTTCCTGTAATCCTTATTATTTCACTTGTTTTTCTTTTCTATGTAATGTCTTCAGTGGAACCGGAGGCTGTTAAGCACGGTATTACGACCTGGGGTGTTAGGGTCGGAGGCGACCTGGTAGACTGGTTCAATCTGGGACGATTCTGGTTTTCAAGAAGATTTGACAACGACCTACTTATTATTGAAGCAAATGCAATTGGCGGCAGAATTGAGCTTGTAATTAACCCAAAGGAAAAGACTAAAATAGAAAAGGTTCTCTCAAGATACCTAATTCATGAAGAGATACCACCATCCTCTTTAGACAAAGCCTCAAACTGGTTCTCTAAAAAACTCCCACAGTAACCCAAGATTTTTAGATTAAATTCTGGTAAAATAGCCGTGTAAGTAAATGCGTTCGTAGCTCAACGGACAGAGCGTCACGTTGCGGACGTGAAGGTTGTGAGTTCGATTCTCACCGGACGCACAGTAAGGAGGGTTGGCAGAGAGGACAATTGCGCGGGTTTCGAAAACCCGAGGGAGCAATCCCTACACAGGTTCGAATCCTGTACCCTCCGCCCAGTGCCCATAGTTTAATGGAGAAAACAAATGATTAAAAAAGAATTACTTATATCAGGATCTTGTATCTACAAAAATTATGCAGGTAAAACCTTTTGGTTTATAGTTAAAAACGACGAAGACAGCGGTTGGGAGCTACCCAAAGCTAGTGTTAGGCGCGGCGAGTCCTCCGTACGTACAGCCATCAGGGTCGCAGCCGAGCGGGGAGGTATGAAAGTGAAAGTAATTGAGGAGGCGGGAAGAGTAACGGGGGCTGTAGTTGTTTCGGGTAAACCGATTAGCCAGAAAACAATCTTTTATCTCATGGCACTTAAAGGGTTAGAAGGTGAAGCAATAGGCTATAGCAGTGAAACCTGGCTAGACTACACAAAAGTTGTCAAAAAACTGCATCTAAAAAGAGACAAAAGCATTCTCAAGTCTGCAAATAAATTACTAAAACATATTGCAAAATCAAAAACCAAGAAAAAAGATTTTTAAGGTGAGGTGCCGGAGTGGCCGAACGGGTTCGCTTGGAGAGCGAATGTAGCCGCAAGGTTACCGTGGGTTCGAATCCCACCCTCACCGCCAATATGAATCAAAAAGGATTTATAAACATTTTATTGATTGTAGTTATCGCTGTGCTTGCTGGTGCTGGTGTCTTTCTTATTGCAACTCGGCAAACTACACCATCTACACCAATCCCAACCCCAAGTGCTACCCCCATCCCCACACCTTCACCAACTCTTACACCAACACCCACTCCTGTACCAAACGGCGAAAAGATAATTAGGAAAGTGGGCGAAAAGGAAATTTCCTTCTTGATACAAAAAATTAATCCAGATAACGTTGAAGGCCTTTGGTTTGAAGTATATCCGATTGAAAGGCCAAATGATCCTGGCACTCCGAAAACTTTATATGTCGGCGATGATATAGGGTATGCCTGCGAGGGCGTATCAGAAAAACTTATAAGCATCAATTTTGCTGCTCAGACAATAACTTTTAACAAAGTTGTTGGGCAACCGCCTTATGATGGTGGATGTCCAATTTGTCTTGCCGGTAACTCGCTCATTGACACGCCGTCTGGGTTAATTCCGGTAAAAGACTTACAAGTTGGCATGTTGATTTGGACAACCGATAAGGCTGGTTATCGTATTTCTGGAATTGTTACCAAAACCTCAAAAGTACCTGTACCGCCAACCCATCAAATGGTTCATTTGGTTCTTAAAGACGGCCGAGAATTGTTCGTTTCCCCCAAACATCCAACCGTTGATGGACGCGCTGTTGGAGAACTCGCACCAAGCGATGTATACAATGGCGTTTCTGTTGTAAGCACCGAGCGCGTTCCTTACGATGAAAAAGCAACATACGATATACTGCCGTCTGGCGATACTGGATTCTATTGGGCCAACGGTATTCTTATGGGTAGTACGCTTCGCTAGAAGCCGCCAAAGAAAAACTTAAAACGTCCAATCCGAAAGGGTCGCTTCTCCGCCAGAGACGGACAGGTGCGGCGGACGGGGAGTATGGGGGGAATTCTGCCCGCCCTACAAATTTTTGGGCGAAATCTGTTCGAATTTTTTCGAACGCACACCGCGGCAAAATAAGAATGGGACAGGAGATAAGGAAACCTTAAGAATTGTCAAGACAGGGGAACGGACAGGTCAGGTTATGAATACAAAAAAAATACTACAAGGAATTTATAGAGCGGTGATATTTATTTTAGGAAGATATGGAATTGGAGGATTTCATCTAATAAGAGTTGCTCATTGTTTTGTACGTAGAAAATTGATATCGAATTTTATCTTCGTTCAAGGACATAAAATGTTTTTAGATTCTAAAGATTCATTGAACTTATCTATTAATAATGGTGTCTTTGAAAAATTTGAAACCGAACTTATTAAGAAGGAAATTAAACAGGGTAATATTGTTTTAGATATTGGTTCAAACATTGGATACTATACTCTAATATTTGCCAAGCTTGTGGGGTATAATGGGAAAGTTTTTGCTTTCGAACCAGATCCCACAAATTTCGCTATACTCAAAAAGAATATTGAAATTAATGGCTATAAAAATGTTGTGTTGATAAACAAAGCAGTTTCAAATATAACGGGAGGGCTTAAATTGTTTTTGTGCGAAGATAATAAGGGAGATCACAGGATATACGATTCAAAAGACGGTAGAAAATCTATTGAAATAGAAAGTGTAAGAATAGATGATTATTTTAAAAATCTAAATAACAAAATCAATTTTATTAAAATGGATATTCAAGGAGCGGAATATGATGCTCTTAAAGGGATGTGCCGTTTTCTAAATAGAAATAAAAATGTAAAAATAATTACTGAGTTTTGTCCTATAGGACTTAAAAGATCAGGTGTAAAACCAATTGAATTCTTAAAATTGCTTCTTAGATATGGGTTCAAAATTAGCGAGGTAAATGAAGCAAAAAATAAAGTTATTCCAATTGATACACCTAGTTTGTTATTAAATGAATTAAAAGAATATACATTTAAAAAGGAGAATTTTACAAATCTTTTATGCGAAAAGCCATTATCGAAGCCGAGTCGAATACACGTACGATCATGGGAGTGGACACGATTAGAAATCATGCGTAGCCGCAAGGTTACCAGAGGTTCGAATCCTCTCATCTCCGCTAAGCCGCAATAGTCAATCCCCAAATGTTTTTAAAGCCTCCCTTTTTTAAAACCCTGGCTGCCTCTTTCATTGTCGAGCCTGTTGTATAAACATCGTCGAATAGAATAATCAGTAATCTGTAATCGGTGGTTAAAGACTGGTGAGAAACAATCTCAAATGCATCTTTAATGTTTACACTGCGTTCTAACCTATTTAACCTTGTCTGATGCTTGGTATCAATGACCCTTTTTAAAAGATCGGGTTCAAACCTACAATCCATCTTTAAAGCAACAATTTTTCCAAGCTCGGCTGCTTGATTGAAACCACGCCAGTTTTGACGCCGTCTATGGAGAGGAATTGGAACTAAAAGGCAATTACTTAGTTGGCTTACGGTTAATTGGTTTGTTTTTAAACGTTCCACTGTTAACAAAGCCAGTTCTTTCGCAATATCCGAGGCAAAATTAAACTTAATCTTTAAAATCGCACGTCTTATCACACCTTCGTATTTCCAAATCGAAATTAGTGCCTTTAGTGGTATTTTATCTTTACAAAAGGTATGGGTCAATCCGTTTCTGGTTGGTAACCCACAGCCAGAACATAAAGAGTAAGAGAGTGCCACTTTTGTAAGACAAAATTTACAGATGTATTTACCGAATCTTCCACACTCTAAGCATTTTTTAGGAAAGAGTAAATCGAGAAAATCCACTAACTTATTATTCTACTAAAAAACCCCGATATAAGATCGGGGTTCGACTTTAGTGGAGACGGAGGGATTCGAACCCTCGTCCGAAAAGTTAATCAACAAAACCTCTACAAGCTTATCTGTTTTAATTATTTCCTTTAATCTAAAAAAACAGCAAATGAGACTAAAGTAATACCTTAATACTTCATCTTTGGTTTAAGGTCAAAAACCAAAAACTAATTCAGGCGGTTTATGCCCGCGAATACGGCCTGAAAGCGAAATTTCGCGAACACCGGCTTTAAGCGTAAAGCATATTCAGAGCTGGTCTTGCGACCAAGCTGGCCAAAAACGCCTCTGCGCGATCAGCCAGACGTCTCGTATAGTTGACGTTTGGTTTTCGATCCATTTTTACAAGTTCGGATCAAACTTGGCTTGCAGTCTTGTCAAAGTACTTTCCGTCGAAACCTATATCGTCCCCATTTACCCTGCCGTAGCTTTAGCGTAGGCGGGTTTCCTTTTCAAGGTCGCGTTTCTTTATGGCTTCTCTCTTTTCAAACTTTCGTTTTGCTTTTCCAAAAGCTAATCCAACCTTGAAAATACGACCCTTAGTATACACCGAAAGAGGCACAAGTGTCAAACCTTTTTGCTTCATTTTTGTCGCGACCGAGACAATTTCACTTTTGTGAAGAAGTAGTTTCTTTGCTTTTGTAAACATTGGAGAAATTAGAAAAACTTCCCCACTCAATATTTTTGCGTGAGAACCGGAAAGGTTTCTTAAAGCTTTAAGCACTTTTACGTCTTCGCCAACCAAAACAATTCCAGCTTCAAATCTATCAAAAAGTTTGTAATCAAATCTGGCCTTTTTATTTATTATCCTCATTGAAGGTGTTTAAGTTCCAATGTATAAAGATTTGGTCCTGTCAATAGCAGTATTTTTCGGGAAGATTCTGAAACAAAAATGTCTTTAACATTTCCCAATTCTCCAGTGGAATACTGTGCTACGAACCCACCTTCCTTATCAAAAACTACAATTTTATTGGAACCGGAATCCAAAAAATATAAGTTTCGGTTCTCTTCACTGGTGGTAATCTTAAAAGAATTTTTAATGTATTTAGATACAAGAGTGCTGTCCACCGACAACCTCCTTCCTGAAGCGTACCTATAAACCGCGCCATTTCTGTCCAATAACCAAATCGAACCGTCTATTGCCCAGGAAACTATATCTGAAAAATCTTGGCCTTCCGATTCCGTTAGCCAAGTTTGCCCGGAACCAAGGTTATCACCCAACCCAAGATACCTTAAAATCTCGGAACCCGACTTATCCAGAATATAAACATTCCCAGCATAGGCTTTTATCAGTGCATTTCCCCCAAAATCTTCCTCCGCAACTTTTTTGCTCCCCGTCTCATCCACTTTATAAATAGCATCCTTTTTAAGTACATATACCCTTTCCAAGTACCCTGCCAAATCAATCGACCCGGAAACTTCGTCCGGACCACCAGTAATCTGGGTACTCTTTGTATTTATATCTATTCGAAGAAGTTTCCCTCCACCTTTATCTAAAACATGAAGTGTATCGTGAGATAAGCTGCCCATCTCCCCCTCAAAACCGTCTGAAGAAAGTGTCAGATCAAGAAAAAGCTCAGGCTCCGTGTCATACTCCCCTAAAACCTGACCTGAAACACTATCGAATCTACTTATTACCTCCCCATATTCACTTTCAGGAATTTGGAGTTTTTCAAGGTTAGGCAGGCTTTCCTTAACTGACAACACCAACTCTCTTGAGCGGTCTGGATTAAGGCCGTAGAGAGATAATGCTTCCTCCAATCTGTGATTAATATCAGAGACTATAGTTTCGTACTTTAGTTTTTCGATCTTAAGTGTACGTTGCCTCGAGCCGTAAAAGACGCTAATAACAAGCAAAAAGATAAGTATTATTGCGATCAGAAAAGCCGATTTTCTCTTCTTCTCGATTGCAATATCAGTAACACCAGCTTCAACCACAATTTTTCTCTCCGGCAAAAGTCTAATAAAAAAATCCAACACAAACACAACGAGCCCACGGAACATGCGAAAGAGAGTTTTGAAAACTCCAAAGTTTATAGCCAATTCATGGGGTTTTGTTTTTTCTTGGTAATATTGTTCCCTACTAACCGTAAAAACCAAACAACTTGTCTTTTCTTGCCCTGAACTCAAAACTGCAAGTAATCTTTCTATAGATGACTCTGGACTCTCTTCCTCAAGGCTGGCTTTTATTATCCCTTTTCCCCACTTTGATACAACATTAGAAGTTGTAACCATAAACGAGTCATCTGATTTTATGGGTCCTGAAATACTAGTTACCTCCCCAACAGAGGCAGCAACTGTCACAAGCTTCCCGTCTCTTAAGAGAAAGGTCTTTAGTTTTCCTTTTAAAACTATACTCACCACTCTGTCGTCCAACAAAACCAGAGCCAAATCGTCGTCAGATGTAATTTTTGTTTGTTTTGTGGAAAGCTCAAGTATTTCTTTTAACCTCAGTAATTTCGGTCTTACCACTTCATCTCCCCTTAATTGCTCTTCTATGAATTTAAAAAATATTTTCGCTTTATTTTCTGCTTCTTTTCCTTTAAAGCTGGTTAGACCAAGATATACAAAAAACTTGAAGTTACCAAAACTTAACTCATAGAACTGGGACCAATAAAGAGGTTTATTGGAGCTTATTTTGGCAGATTTGATTTTAAGCATTTAAAGTACAACTAGAGCCCACAAGAAAAGTGTAGCAACCATCGCGAGGTGTCCTAAAGCAATAACCTTTATAAATTTGTCAAATCCGATTTTTAAGGTCTTACCCATCAGCCCTACTTGACGAAACACGACAATAGCAAAAATCAGATAGATGACAAAAACCACAATATACCCCATCTTTACAAGTCCCCAAACTGAGCTGCCGTCAATGATTAGGTCCACTATTAACTTAGCTAAGTCTCCCTTCTATACTTTCTATTTCTTCCTCTTGTCGAAGCTCTTGTAATATTTTGGCAACTCTGTCGGGTTTTGGTATTCCAAGCATTTCAATGTTCTGTATTTCTCCGGCGGTTTGTACCAAAATATCACCGTAGTCAAAAAGCGTTCTTATCGCTCCTCCCATCGTATATGTCACGTCTTCAATGTTGTCGAGCTCCGCGTCCGTTACCTTTTTATAAACGAAATTGTGAAAATTAATGTCTACTATTCTCTCGTCTGTTATGATGTTGACATTAAAAAACCAGACCAAAAAATTCTCAAACGCATAGGTAAAAACAAAAACGTACCATGCCATAATGGAAATCATTTGAAACCTTGGCGGCATGAAAGAAATCGCCGAAAAAACAAACAGTAAACCGGGTGCCAAAATCATCAACATGGTCAAAATTATCCAGGGAATATTTGTAATGGGGTGCCTGCGCAAAAGTAGTACAACTTTTTCTTTCTTATCTTGTGTCTCAAAATTTAGGTGGTCCGGTATATAACAATACGCAGAAAGCGGATTGTGGTTATGCCCCGGCAAAGAATGTCTCTTTTCCTCTGATACTTTAAGGTCTTTACTTACCTGAGGATACTGGTCCAGACTTACTTTTATCGGCGGAGATTTTGACAAATCTTTAGGAATAGGATCATTAATATAAACGTCGGGCATCTTGAGGCTAATTATATCACGAAATTAATATCAGAGCTTTTCTATATTAAACAACGAGCTCTTCAAACCAATGTAGCCTGGTGCTCTAAGATTAAATGCTTTTTTAAATTCCGACCCCGGGATTGTCACTGTACCTTTATTGGTTGAAAAGCTGATATTTATTGTAGAACCGTCATTTCCGTAAACAACAGAAATGTTTGTAACGCTTAAATAGCCTCCGATTGAAGCAAGATCACTTTTGGAATATGGATTTCCTCCCCAACAGTTGGTGTCAAGTGGTGAAATTTTTGAGGTATCTCCTCCACCATTATATAAAACATGCCAAGCGTTAATGATATCTGCCGTCTCCTCACCTGATAGCCAGGGGCTACTTCTACCACATAAGGCTCCGCTCCGGGCTTTATACCAACCCTTATAAAACCAGGGCGAACCCGCTTGTTTTTCATAAGCGGTGTCCGGCCAAGCTCCAGATACATCTTTTATTCCGGTCCAACCCCACTGGCTAATTGTAAATCCTCCGGATGTCGAAGCATAATATGTTTTTGCAGGAGAGTTTCCCTGGACAACCACCCAGCCGCGGGTGGCTCTAACTGCCTCTGCCCATTTACCGCTTTTAAGCTGGGGCTTATACACTTGGCAGGCCTCTGTGGTACAAATACTTCCAGAACCATTATTGGTGACAGCTAAAGCGTAACTTCGGGCAGCTACTGCTTGGGCCTTCAATGCCTCAAACCCTCCGGAGTCCCCCCAGGATTCGGGTACCTCATAAATTCCAAGTAAATAGTTATCCTCAAAAGGAATTCTGCCAAAACCTGTTACACCAATAGTCGCAGGCACAGGATAATTCTTCTGTAATTGGGCGCCCTGGAAATAAGCCATTAGTATTGTTTCTGCATCCTGACCCTGCTTACTCCTTCCGTAAGCGCCGTATTGGCTCATACCAGTTCTGTGGGGAGCACCAAAAGAAAAGGCCGCAAACGCAGGCCGAAACCCGGGGTCACAAAAATTGCTTGATCCCGGCGGGCCTGAGCAAGGCTCAAAAGTCGGCGGAGTGTCTCCTATCGAAGTTTGAAAACCCCCGGCTTTGGCAGCTTGCAACTCCTGTTGTTTTGCTGATAGTGAAGCCAAATAGCTTTCCGTTTTTTCGACCTCGCCCTCCAAGAATTCTGCCCTCTCGTCCACTTTTTTTTGCACGGAGGCCAAGTTATTCCTATTTTTTTCGAGAAGTTCCTTGTCGTTTTTAAACTCTATCAAATCCTCACCATATTTAATCATAGTTTTCCGGTCACTATCAGCCGCACGCGCTCTGAAACTAATTTCTCTAAAAGCGCTGGATGCGTCCCCGGCTGACAAAAAAGGAAGAATTGGGTCATAAACACGCAAAAAAAGGTAATGATTTTTTGCCTTTTCGCGCAAAATTGCCTCAGCATAAGCCAAGTCTTCTTCTCTTCCTTTAATTTGGTTAGAGAGATTGGTCAGCTCTTTTGAAATAACCGATATTCTGTTTTTAAGATCTGCTAACTGTTTATTGAGGTTTGAAAGCTCTTGCTTATTTGTCTCATGAGCGGACGACAAAGCATCGATCTCCCGCTGAATTTCACTTATTTGACAATCGTAGTCGGATGAAGGGCAATGAGAAGCACCTATGTTGTAAGTTGTATGTTGTAAGTTGTAAACAAGAAATATAAAGAAAAAAGTAAGCAGTAGGGACTTGGTTTTTGACATATGCTTATCCGTTCATTATATCAGCTCTAAACCATTTGCTTTACTCCCCATATGAAGTTAAAATTTAAATAACAATTTATGGCGGACACGATAAATACTCCAACAGAAGTAGCATTATCAGCAGAAGTTTCCGGAAATAAAAAAAGAAGGATTGAGACCAGAAACGCAGTCACAGGCCAAATAGAAGACGGTACAAATCCCGAAGGTGCTTTTCTTTTAGCAAGGTTAAGAGAACAACTGGCTCCCCAAAGAGATACATCCGGAAATATTAGTCTCCATCTTTCTAGTGACCCAACAGTCACAGAACTAAGGTCCTCGGTACAAGAAATGTACCAACAAACAGCATTTCTAGACAGCGAAAGCCCGGGAAGCGAAAACAAACTAATGATTGCTTTAAAGGCCATAAACAAGCAAATCGGACGAGAAGATTACAAAGTACGCATCCCCGAAGATACACCACCAGAAAACCGTCGTGAAGCAATAAGAAATCAAATGAGGCAAGATGCAGACGTTGCCTTTCGGGAAGCGACTTTATATTTGATGGACGACTACATAGATACATTAGTCGACATGCAAATTCAAAGGGAAGATCTCGTGAGGGAAATAAATAAACCTGACGCTTCAGACGTCTCCATAACAAACGTCACGGTGAATGTATTGAGTTTACGGGTTCTCGAAGAAAAGGCAAGGCTTATCGCTCTCAGAGACGCGCAAAGAACCGAGCAGTTACTTGTCGACTTACCAACCCGCACTACAGATAGGCCGACCTTTCAGGGTGAAGCCTTCACTCCACTGGAAGACATCTCACCTTCGGAAAAGGACTTAATTATTGATCAAGGAATAGTCGCATATACAGACAATGTTAATGCCAAATATGGTGAAAATGGCGTAAAGTCATTTAATGCAATTGATGAACAGACCAAAAAATTAATGATTACAAGAATGTTGGAGGCTGAAAGGAGAATCGCACATCACAGAGAACTACTTACAAAAGCTGTTGCCGCCGAAGATCCAAATAACGTATATGGCCAAGTTATTGATCTAAGACAAGCCGAAGAGGACAGGTTGGTGGCTTCATCTCAAATAGAGGTGTTATTGGCTGGAAATAGAAGAAGGGAATCCTTTAGTAAAGTACGTGAATCTTGGGGTAGCCTTCAAGACGCCATTCTTGACAATATTACCACGTCGGGAGGTGCAGAAGTAAAACAAGTTGCAGAAAACGTAGCCCGAAGCATGAGAGAAGTTGTCAGAAGCCACGTTCACTCAGCCAAAGCAGTTATTGACCAAGCCATTACCCCCTCAATACAAAAAATCGAGACAGAAGGAGATATTACCCGGGCTTCTCTTGCAAGGGTGATCGACCAAGTTGACCAAGTAGTAGCAGATCTTGTCGGTAACGAAGTCGCAGTTACAGGTGTCGGCTTGGACCAAGTATTAGAAAACTTTCGAGTTACAACAGCCCGAAACCGGGCATTGGCTGAAAAAGAAGGGCTGCAGGCAGAAATAGATAGACGCAACAAACTCCACAGCGCAAAAATTGGATTTTACAAGGCACTCCCTGTAGGAAAAGCCAATATCGCAGCCGCATTCAAACACTCTGTTGCCAGTCTTATTGGTGACACGTCAGAAAATGAGGCAACCCGGCAAAAAGCACGCGCTGCTCACGAAGCAACCGAGAAGAAGCTTACAGATGATATTCGAGAAATAGACCAGAAATTAAGAAGGCAACTTGGTGATAATCCTGACTTTACCTATCTTCTAGAATTTGTAGAAGGTGAAGTTATTCTTGTCTCAGTAAGTGGAGAGGAAAAAGAACTTAGGAAAAAAACGGCAACAGCAGAAGATTATGGTGGCCCCGGCCACAAATGGAAAGCGGTGCAAATGATTGGGGAAACTGAGGAGGAAAAAAAGGAGCGTGAAGCTGGTACACAGCCAGTCGAGACCACTGGTGAGGAAGAATTACCAACGGCTGTTGATAGAACGGTTAGCATTAGAGAACCTGAAGAGGCAGCGGCATTGCCCACGGACGAAATAACATCTCCCGACGAAGATGCACCCGAAAATACGCCACAAGCTAGACTAAATAGAGCCCTACTTATAAATTCAACAATGGGTAGTACTGCATCCTCACGCTCACCCAAGCTGGGCTATGACCAAAAAGACTTTAATGAATTTAATAATCTAGGTTCTGATTTCGACGCTCTGGTTGAAGCTTACAACAAAGAAGCTGACCTTAAGGAAAAGGCGAGATTACTTGCTGTTATTGAAAGAAGAGTGAATAAAAGAAAGGGACTGTTTGATAATCTTTTTCCTGAAACTTAAAACATGACAGAAAAACAACAGAAATTATTGTATCTAATTAAAAAACTTGAGCTTCCGATTTTAGAGGAAGATGCTGTAAAGCGTGTCGAAAATTTATCCGAAGAACAGCTTAATTATTTGATCGTCTCCTACGAAGCGGTTGCAAAGGCCGAAGACAACACTCAAGAAAAGATAAAAAAGACCAATCCTAAGTTGTATCAAAAGCTTAAAAACGACTATCACCAAAAAGTTTCCAATATCAATTCCGATTATTATGAAAGGCTTGAGAATACTTTGGAAAAATCCGGCCATATTATCGAAAAGGCCGGATTAAAAACACATGCACTAACTAAGGAACTTCTTCACAAACAAGAAGTTGAGAACCATAAGTTAGACGATGACCACAAAGCGCTCTATTCAGCGATATCTTCCGCATTAGTATCGAGTACCACAACAGGAAATGGATAATGATAGTTTTCTCTATAGGAGGACTAGGTCTGGGGAAACTTTCCACAATTTACTTACCCAAAAATATATACTAGACTTTAAGAAAATGCGGAAATTTTTACTTTTTGCAATTTTTATTTTTGGGTTGTTTTTCGTTTCGCCTCGATTTGAATCTGCTATTGCTGATTCGACCTGCGACTCACCAGGGGAAGAATGCTGTGACCCAAACACAGGCGGTTGCGGATTTTATAGCTCATGTTGTACCGGTCCTGTTATTTGCAAAGGTACTTTCTGTGGAGACCCAAATTGTGGCGGACAGGGAGAGACGTGCTGCACTTTAGGTGATCAGTGTGACGAACTATACCTTAGCTGCAACTTATCGTCAAGCTTATGTGAAAGAAATTGTGACGACATTGGTGATTCTTGTTGTGTCGGGATTGGTAGTGGTGGCCCTTTCGGAGAGTGTGATGGAGGTCTTGATTGTACAGGAGGAGTCGGTGGCACCTGCCAACCAGCTGGGT
>Ga0209542_10001169_pt1 | contig 62584 bp, 75 predicted proteins | sample RifCSPhighO2_01_FD_184028 | JGI IMG/M metagenome (GOLD analysis project Ga0209542, IMG submission 184028) | Soil microbial communities from Rifle, Colorado - Rifle CSP2_plank highO2_0.1 (SPAdes) (version 2) | ecosystem: Environmental > Terrestrial > Deep subsurface > Rock core/Sediment ...
CGCCGGTCACCCGGCGCGGGGCTTTCCTCATGCCTTGAGGGCTTGGCGTGGGCCTTTTCCTGCACCGGAACGCGCTTGCGGGCCTGCAGAGAGGAAGAAATCCGCTCAGCAAGCACCGAGTATCCGGCGGCGAACGGACCGCCTCAACCATCGACGGTTCCCCCAATTTTCACGCCACCTGCGTTCCGCTTCGCTCCACTCCGGCGACGAGAAAATCGGCTCCCCCGTCGCCCGCTTCGCGGCCGCTGCGCGGTGGTTGACCCCGCCCGCTCCCCGCCGGGCGATGGCTCATCTTTCGCTTGTATCAGGAGGATGAGATGTCGGTTGAACAACAGATCGAGGAGCTTCGCGCGGAGCTTTCATGGTGCGATGACGCGGGAGAACGGCGGCAGATCGAAGCCGAATTAAGGGCCGCTGAGAAGAGGCTGAAGCGGTGCAATCGGGCGCTGCGTCAGGCCGAACAGGCAGGCTGGCAATAAGGCGATGCGCTGTTGAAGGGGCAGGTTCGCGGGAGTGGTGCCGCATGGCGCCGCTCCCCTTTTTTGATCGGGAAGGCGGGAAGGCAAAGCGGGCGTCTGGGGCGGCAGGTGGCAGTCGGGCTCGATGGCAAGATAGAGGCAAAATCTCGCGATTTTGTAAGTGTTTGTCTGCACATCGTTTTTTGAAGGCTTTTGCGAGACTCGCCCTTTGAGTGCGAGACAGGGTTACCAGGAGTGGCGGTTTTCTGGGCTTTTCCGATCCCAATCGCGAGACTCCTTGCGCTCTGGCGAGGACGCGCCATTCTTATCGGCGGGGAGCGTCATTCCGGCATGGAAGGACGCCGCTATGCGCGATGATGAGTTCGAACCGCAGCTGGGCCGGATGCGCGGCCGGGGCAAGGAGCAGCGCTACCTGAGCCGCGTCGTGAAAGCGGCAAAGCGGGCCGGCATGAAAACGGGCAGGCGCGGCCGTTTCGACGGCAGCCGGATCGGGCGCGGCGCGAGTGTTGCGCGGGTGCTCAGATCGCGCGACCGATTGGGCGCGTTCCGGTCGCGCCGCGTGATCGTCAAGATACGGCCTGTCGGCCTTGGCGGGAAAGGCATGGGCGGTGCGAAGGCGCACCTTCGCTATATTCAGCGCGACGGCGTGACCCGTGAGGGCGAGGCTGGTGCGCTCTACTCGCCCGACAGCGACGTCGCCGATGGCAAGGCGTTCCTCGAACGGTGTGACGGCGACCGCCGCCAGTTCCGGTTCATCGTGTCGGCCGAGGACGCCGACCAGTATCCCGACTTGAAGCCGTTCGTGCGCCGGCTGATGACGCAGATGGAGCAGGATCTTGGGACAAAGCTCGATTGGGTGGCGGTCGACCATTTCAATACCGGCCATCCGCACACGCATATCGTGGTGCGCGGCGTAAACGATCGGGGTGAGAATCTGCTGATCGCGCGCGAGTATATCTCGCACGGGAGCCGGCAGCGGGCGATCGAGATCGTCAACCTCGACCTGGGGCCGCGCACCGACCTTGAAATCGAAGAGCGGCTTCGCAGCGATACGGGTGCCGAGCGGCTGACCGCGATCGACAGACGGCTGATCCGCGACATGGATACCGCGCGGCTGGTCAGCGCGAGCGATGGCGATCCCTTCCAGCAATCGCTTCGCGTCGGTCGCCTGCAGAAACTCGGGCGCATGGGACTCGCCTCGCATGTCGGCAACGGCACCTGGCGGCTTGAGCCCGACCTTGCGAACACACTGCGCCAGATCGGCGAGCGCGGCGACATCATCCGCACCATGCAGCGCGAGCTGACCGCGCGGAAGCTCGATCGTGCTGCGGTCGATCGCGTCATCTACGACCCGGTCGCGAAGGAGGCGACGCCGATCATCGGCCGCGTCGTGATGCGCGGGCTCGCCGACGAACATGAAGACCGTCATTATCTGCTGGTCGACGGCATCGACGGGCGCACCCATTATGCCGAGATCGGCAAGGGCGAGCTGGTCGACACGATCCCCGAAAATGCCATCGTCCGGATCGCGCCACGCGAGGGCGGCATTCGCGCCGTCGATCGGACGATCGACGAGATCGCGGCGGCGAACGGCGGGCGCTATTCGATCGACGCCCATCTGAAGCACGATCCGACCGCCAGCGAACGCTTCGCCGAAACGCATGTCCGGCGGCTTGAAGCGATGCGAAAAATCTCGGGCGTCGTCGAGCGCGAGCCCGACGGAAGCTGGATCATCGCGCCGGACCATCTCGCCAGGGTCGAGAGGTTCGAAGCCATGCAGTTCCGCGACCACCCCGTTGCCATTGAAACCCTGTCGGCGATCCCGCTCGACAAATTACCGGGAACCGATGCCGCGACCTGGCTCGATCGCGAGCTGGTCGCCGAAGCGCCGGTGCCAGTGCGCGATGCTGGGTTCGGGCACGAGGTTCGTTCAGCGCAGGCGATGCGACGGCAATGGCTGATCACCGAACAGCTTGCAGACGAACAGGATGGGCAGACGGTCTATCGGCGAGGGATGCTCGCCGCGCTCCAGCGGCGAGAATTGCTGCGTGTCGCCCGCCAGCTCTCCGACAAGTTAGGCGTTCCGTTCGCCGAGGCCAGAGAGGGGGAGGCTGTTCAAGGCAGGCTCGTGCGCGCAGTCGAGATGACGAGTGGTCGCCATGCGCTCATCGAACGGTCGCGCGATTTCACGCTGGTGCCGTGGCGCTCTGTTCTCGATCGCCATGTCGGTAAATCGGTCTCGGGCATCATGCGCGACGGCGGGATCAACTGGACACTCGGGCGGCAGCGCAGCGGGCCGAGCGTCTCCTGATCCGGAGGATTCGGGCTTTCTATTTTCATGAAATTATGTTTTCATGGATTCATGAAAAATATCGCAGCGCAAACCGATGTCGGCGACGAGCATCTTCAGGTGCAGATTCCTGCCGTTACGAAACGCGATCTCGGTCAACGGTCGCTCGATTCCCGCGAGCCGATCCGGATGATCGTACTGCGGGCACTTGAAGCCTATGGCGTGAGCGTCCCCGCAGACGCGATATCGGATCGCCGGAAGGGCAGGCGATGAGCGAGGATTTCGAAGCTCTCACTGTTGCGGATTATGCGAAGCAGGCCGCGCGGACTGATCAACGCAGCGGTGGCCGCGCACTGGGCTTCTCGATGCTTGGCCTTTTCGGCGAAGTCGGCAGCTTGCTCAGTGAGGCCAAGAAAAAGCAGCGCGACGATGCCTCCTACCTGGGTTACGCTCACGCCGTCGCGGAAGAGCTTGGTGACGTCCTTTGGTATCTGGCGGCGATCGCACGGCGCAGCCGCATGGCGCTCAGCGACATCGCTGCCGCCGCGGCGACAAACGGCGGACAATGGCAGACGGGCGGCAACGAAACGCTCAGTTTCCATGCGCTGCAGCCGCAGCACATTCCGCTTGCCAAGGCACCGATGCCGCAGTTCGAGCATAGCCTGCTCGCGCTGGCAGGCGACGTTGGGCTGCTCATCAACGATTTCCAGGCGGGCGGTCTTGCGAAGGACCGCGAAGCACTCGCGGGCCGGCTGGTCGCGGTCATGCGCCGGTTGATCCAGGCGGCAAACGAATCCGGTGTTACCATCGAGGCTGCCGCCGTGAAGAATCTTCACAAGATCTTCGATCGCTGGCCGCGCGAGCGCATCTATCCGGCGCCGACCGATGCGGCGCTCGACCCAGAAGAGCAATTGCCGCGGCGGATGGCGATCGACGTCTATGAACGCACCGTTCGCGGGCAGACATTCGTGTATCAACGCTCAAGCGGTGTGTATGTCGGCGACCGGCTCACCGACAACGCGCTCGAACCCGACGACTATCGTTTCCACGATGTCTTTCACTACGCTTATGTCGCGGTGCTTGGCTGGTCGCCAGTGCTGCGTGCGCTGCTCCGTCTCAAGCGCAAGAGCGATCCGAAACTCGACGACGCCGAAGACGGTGCTCGGGCGATTCTCATCGAAGAGGGCATAACTTCCTGGATTTTCGGACAAGCGCAGCAACTCCGGTACTTTGAAAACGTGAAGCGCGGTGGCCTTCCGCTGGACATGCTGAAGCATGTCCGCCAGTTCGTCGCCGGCTACGAATCAGAACGCTGTCCGCTGTGGCTTTGGGAGGAAGCGATCCTCCAGGGCTATACGGCTTTCCGCTTCCTTCAGGAGCATCGGCGCGGCCGCGTCCTGATCGACTTCGCCAATCGCCGCCTGCGTATCAAGGAATTGCCGTCATGACCCCGAAATCCTTTGTGTCCACCCTGGCGGCGACCGAACTTCCCTCAGTGTTCAATCCCTGGCGCGATCGCTGCACGGTCCATGACCGCAGCGACGCCGCCGCCCGGCGCCGCGACAATCTCGAAATGCTGCTCACCGCGGCGCTTGATCATCGCGTCGAAACGATCTGGATCGCGCGTGATCTCGGCTATCGCGGGGGGCGGCGTACGGGCGTACCGCTGACCGACGAAATTCACCTCGGACATGCCGGCACGCTGATGGGCGGCATCGCATTTGAACGTGCGACGCAGGGACCCGCCGTGGCGGAGCGCACCGCGGCGATCGTCTGGCGTGTGCTAGAGCGGATCGGTCAGCCTGTCATGCTCTGGAACGTTTTCCCGTTCCATCCCCATGAAGCGGATGATCCGATGTCGAACCGATGCCACACGCGAAGCGAGCGCGAGGCGACCTGGCCGATATTGCAAGCCCTCGTGTCAATGATCCGGCCCCGCCAGATCGTCGCGATCGGGCGCGACGCTCACCTGGCGCTGGACGGTCTCGACATTCCGACCACCGCGGTCCGCCATCCGAGCTACGGCGGGCAGCGCGAGTTCATCGAGGGCATGTTCAGCCTGTACGGTGTCGCGGATGACAACGATGAGCCGCTAGAACTGCCGTTGGGCGCGCCTCACGCCGCAGCACGGAGATGTGCGCTCGCCTGATCGCAGCGTTCAAAGAGTTGCTTAAGATCGCCGCGGTTCCAGTTGGCGGTGTCGACCGTGGCGTTGGTCGAGACGATCGTGAGCGGACCCAGCGCGACCCCGCCTTCCTTGGCGATGAATTCGAGCAGACGGCCGAGGCCGATCAGATTGCCGAGCAGTTTTTCGATATAGTAGTGATTGCGGTAGAGCGCGGTCATGCCGAGGCGACGATCGTCGCCCTTGCCGATCAGCTTGAGACTGGCAAAGCTCAGGCACTGACCGCCGTAGGGCGAGTCATTCACGTCGCGGGCGGGGTCGAAGATCAGCAGTTCGAATTTGTTGAGCGCTCGGACGTTCGGGTTGCGCAGGCGCTCGACGATGCCCCAGATTTGATTGATTGGCTGGCCGTCGGCGCGGGGCAATTCCATCATCCGTTCGAAATAATAGCCCGACCAAGCGCCCGACCTCCGGACCTTCGGCAGCACGTTGTCGCGAAACCGGTCGAAGAATTGCGGCGCGCCGTAGCGCCTGTACAGCGCTGCCGGAAAAATCGTGTTGGCGACCGTCTCGATGGGCTTCTTGCCATGGCCCGAAAGGAAGGCATCGACTTCCGCCACGACGGGATCGGCGAGTGTTGCGCGCGCAGTCGGCTCGGCCACGGAGATGACGACATTCTGCGCCTGGTGTCCGGTGGCGAGGTCGACGAGCCGGACCGCCTCGCGCCAGCCAGCAACGCAGTCAGGCTGCGGCGGTATGGGAAGATACATCGACTTCCTCCGTCAAATTTGCCGTGGCGAAAAGGCGCGGCGCTAGAAAGCGCTCAGTAAGCCAGGCGTGGCCTTCCAAGCCCCAACCTGGTCCCCAGCTGTTGCGGATGAGAATGGCCGGGGTGCCGTCCACGGTTCCATGCCCGACCGCGACGACCGCGTGCCGTTGCGCTGGCTCGGGGAGTTCGTCGTTCGCCGGATCGACGACGCCATCACCGCGCGGCTGGAAGAAAGACCGTGACAGCATCGTCAGCATGAGCACCGGCGTGTCACGATCCAGCGCGGCAAGGATGGATGACAGGTCGGTTCCATCCCTCTGTCCGTTGCGGCCATAGAGCGGGCCAACGGTCGCCGGCGGCGTCCACAGTCGATGATCGGCTGGAACCGCTGCCAGATACGGCCAGCCTTTCTCGTCGGGTTGGCCATCGAGCCGTAGCGCGTCCAGCATTGTGGATAGCAGTGCGCCGCTCGTCGGCGGTCTGCCCGCCCGTTTCTGCGCGGCATAAAAGGCGAATTCACACGACAGCGGTGCCCAGCCGTCGCGAAGCCCGGCGTGGGTGTCGCTCGCGGCGAATGCGAGGCATGTCGGCCGCGCGCCTTGATCGCGCGCAGGCCCGAACAGCGGCCGAAGGTCACGGACGATATCGATCATGGGGCGTCAGGCGGCCTCGAGCAGGTGCCGCCGTTCGGCGCGCGACAGGCCCGTCTGTTCCGGGCCGGTGAGGTCGAAATCGAGCGTCAGGCTGGTGAGGGCCGGCGCAGGCTGCCACGGCCGCCGCTCGTCGAGCGACATGCGGCCGCGCCGCGGCGCATCGGGCGCCGCGGTGACACGGCGGACAACGGGACCACCGATGCCATCGCCGTCGATTGCCTCACGCTCGTCTCGAACGACGGCGAAGCCGCTGGCGATCAGTTGGTCGAGATCCCAGAGATACCCACCGCCGCTATGTTCTTCGAGCTGCAGCACGAAAAGATCATTGCGACTGCCATCGATCCGCGAGCCGGCATCGCGCTCGGTCAGCAGCCAGACGTCGCCGCGATAGTTGTCGGGCCGATAGTCCTTGAGGAGATCGACCTTCAGGCTGCGCGGCTGCGTCCGGAGCAGGTCGGTCATCACCGATGGCGAAATCAGATTGTAGCGAACCAGGGTGCGGCACGTCGCCTCATAGCTGGCGCCGATCCGCAGCGAGAGCTGATAGACGACATTGGGGCGCCGGAAATGATCGATCTGCCATCCTTGTCGCGCGCTGTGCGCGAGCACCAGCCATTTCGGCATCATGAAGGCGATCGCAAAGGCGTCGGCTTCGGTTTCCTCGAAGTTGTTTCCCGGTTCGGGCGACATCGGCATCCGGCGCAGGATGCTCTCATCGTCGAGGCTCGGCTCGTGTCGCATCGAAAAATGCCCGAGTTCGTGCGCGGCCGTGAAGCGCTGGATGCTCATCGGTCGTTCCGTCGTGACGAGAACGCCAGGAGCAGGTGCGCTGAGATAGGCGCCGAGCAGGCCTTTCAGAGGACGAAGCAGCAAGGGTAGACCCACGGCATGGATCGCGCCGAAGACATCGACGCTGCCGCCTTGGGTCTCGATCAGTGCGCGCGTATCGAGTTCGCGATGCAGGCGGCCCGCTGCCATCGTACCAGCGCGAACCGCGCTCGCATAATCCGACGCCATCGATCAGCTCCGTTCGCCGCCAGACCGCGAGCGGAGATATTCGGCAAACCGGCTCAGCTCGGCCCGGTCCTCAGTCGACAAGGCCGCAACGCGTCGCGCCAGATGGGCGACATCGGCGGGAAGGCTCGCGGAGGCCTCGTCTTCGCCGGTAAAATAGGCCACCGACTGGCGGTAAAGACGGGCAAGCCGCGTCAGTTCGATCGCTTCAACGCGGCGCTGGCCATTCTCGATATCGGTAAGCGCGGTCCGGGGAATCTTGAGATAGGCAGCAACTTCTTCCTGCTTGAGGCCGAGATATTTCCGTGCTTCGCGCAGACGGTCGCCCAAGCGCCGCCGCTCCTGCTCGTCGCCTTCCTGGCGGAGTGCGAGATTGGTCATGGCTTCGACCCTTTCTTCTTAACCCAGACGCGTTCGATCTTAGGGAGGAGGTCGTCAATCGCCTTCTCGATCGAATTGTAGCCGCCGGTGCGGACGATGCTGTCGCGAAGCTCGATGTCGAGGACCTGCTCCACCGCGCAAAGCGTGTCGACCACGGACAAGGAGTCGAGTGGCACGGGCGCCTGGATGATCTTCGGGTTTTCCGGAGGCAGGGCAATTCCGCGCACCTGTGCCTCAGCCCTGGCCACTTGCAGCAGTTCGTCGACCAACGCCCTAATGGCGTCGGCTTTGGGAAACGCGGTTGCCGCGGGCTGCGGAGGAGCGATTGTCGCCATGCATGCCTCGCACGATTTCACTACATTAAATGCGATATAATGTCTGATAATCCGACACGCAAGCCCGAATTTGCAGCTCGGATTTTTGCAGGGTGTAGCGGGTCATCGGCGGTGCGGTGTGGTGGTCAGTGCCACCTCGAGGGACAACGACAGGGCAGAATCATCAACTCGGGTCATAGCTCGATCAAAAGAACAGAGCTGGAATATTGAGTCAGTCGCCGACGAGTGATCTCCTTCGGTCACCCACCAGCCCCCAGCGGCTCCGTTCATTTCGGGCGGCCCATAGCCGAGTCTTGAAGCCGCGCCCCGACCGCATCCGGCGGTATGGGCGGGAGCTTCAACGTGACCCCGACCAAATTGCTCATCGGCCAGATCCTTGTCGTGTTCGCAATCGTGATCGCGGGCCTCTGGGCGGCGACCCAATGGGCGGCGGCGATGCTCGCCTACCAGCCCGAACTTGGTCCGGCCTGGTTCATGGCTGGAAGCACGCCGGTCTATCGTCCCTGGGCGCTCTTCCCCTGGTGGTATCACTACGATGCCTATGCGCCGCATGTTTTCGACAAGGCCGGCGCGCTCGCCGGCGCGAGCGGTTTCATCGGCTGCGGCGCGGCGATCGCAGGCTCGCTCTGGCGCGCGCGGCAGTCGCGTCACGTCACCACCTATGGTTCGGCGCGCTGGGCCAGGCCGAACGAGATCGAGCGGGCCGGCCTTTACGGTGATGCCGGCGTATTCCTGGGCCGCTCGCGCGGCCGCTATCTCCGGCATGACGGCCCCGAACATATCATGGCGTTCGCGCCAACCCGTTCGGGCAAGGGCGTCGGGCTGGTCATACCGACACTGCTTGGCTGGACCGGCAGCGCCGTGGTTCACGACATCAAGGGCGAGAACTGGCAGCTCACCGCCGGCTGGCGCGCGCGCTTCTCCCACGTCCTGCTGTTCAATCCGACCGATCCCGCTTCCGCCAAATACAACCCGCTGCTGGAGGTCCGGCGCGGCGAGCATGAGGTCCGCGACGTCCAGAACATCGCCGACATCCTGGTCGATCCCGAAGGCGCGCTCGAACGGCGCAACCACTGGGAGAAAACCTCCCATTCGCTCCTGGTCGGCGCGATCCTCCACGTCCTTTATGCGGAGGAAGAAAAGACGCTCGCACGGGTAGCCACATTCCTGTCGGACCCGCAGCGGCCGTTCACCGCCACGCTCCGGCGGATGATGACCACCAATCACCTCGGCACGAAGGATGCGCCGCAGATCCATCCCGTCGTCGCCTCGGCGGCGCGCGAGGTGCTCAACAAGAGCGAGAACGAGCGCAGCGGCGTCCTCTCCACCGCAATGTCGTTTCTCGGGCTCTATCGCGACCCGACCGTCGCCGCGGTGACATCGCGCTGCGACTGGCGGATCGCCGATCTCGTCGAGGCCGGCCATCCGGTCTCGCTCTACCTTGTCATCCCGCCATCGGACATCAGCCGCACCAAGCCGCTGGTGCGGTTGGTGCTCAACCAGATCGGCCGCCGCCTCACCGAAAAGCTCGATGCCGATCCCGCCAGGGCGGGCAAGCACAAGCTCCTGATGATGCTCGACGAGTTCCCGGCATTGGGGCGGCTCGACTTCTTCGAGACCAGTCTTGCCTTTCTCGCGGGCTATGGAGTGCGCGCCTTCCTGATCGCGCAGTCCTTGAACCAGATCGAGAAGGCTTATGGCGAGCACAACTCGATCCTCGACAACTGCCATGTCCGCGTCGCGTTTGCGACCAACGACGAGCGCACGGCGCGGCGGATTTCGGACGCGCTCGGCATCGCCACCGAACAGCGCGCGATGCGCAACTATGCCGGCCACCGGCTCGCGCCCTGGCTGGCGCACGTCATGGTCAGCCGGCAGGAGACCGCCCGGCCACTCCTGACCACCGGCGAGGTGATGCAGCTCCCGCCCAAGGATGAGCTTGTCCTTGTCTCCGGCATGGCCCCGATCCGCGCGAGGAAGCTGCGCTATTACGAGGACCGCAATTTCCGCGAGCGGATCGCACCGCCGCCGCAGCCCGCGCCCGGAGACTATCCCGACCGGCCGCAGGCACGCCCCAACGACTGGAGCGGACTGGTCCGCGCGCCCGATACCCGGCTCGGCAAGCCCGATGACGATGCGAAGGCGGATGAGGACGGCGGCTTGCAACAGCAGCGCCACCCCGGCCTCGGCGAAGAACCCGCCAAAAAACCCGAGCCGCCAAAGCAGCTCGACCTGCTCGGCCTGGACAGCGACGACACCGACACGATCGCCGACAAGCACGCGATGGACCGCGCCGGCGCCACCGGCACGCTGATCCGCGCTCACGCGATCAATCAGGGTCGCAGCGCCGACATGCTGCCGGACTTCTGACAATGGCCGCGATCAAACCCAACCGCGTCCGCTACCAGCTCTTCCTGCCCGAAGATCTGAGCCACCGCTTCGAGGCGCTGGCGAGCCAGCCCGGCGCGTCCAAATCGGCGATCCTCACCGACGCGCTCACCGCCTGGCTCAACCGGCAGGCGGCGAGCGAGCTGGAGAACAAGTTCAGCCAGCGGCTCGATCGCATGTCGCTCGCGCTGGGGCGTGTCGAGCGTGACGGGCATGTGCTGCTCGAGAGCCTGGCGCTGTTCATCCGCTATGAACTGATGGTGCAGGCCCCTTTGGCCGAAGCCGACGAAGCGGCGCGTGCGATCGGCCGAGACCGCTTCGAGGCGTTCATTGCCCGCGTCGGCGAAGCGCTCGCCAGCGGCCAGCGCACGCTTGCTGCCTCCGCGAAAGACAATGGAGGTGGGCGATGAGCGACACGCTTTTCGGCTCCGATAATTCCGCAGGGCGTCGGCGCGCGATGCTGCGCACCGCGATGGGGCCGACCATCGCCGCAGCGCTGGCCGATCCGGTGGTCATCGAGATCATGGTGAACCCGGACGGCGTGTTGCGCCTTGATCGACTCGGCGAAGGCCGGATCGATACCGGCACCAAATATGAGCCCGCGCAGGTCGAGCGGATCATCCGCCTGGTTGCCAGCCACGCACGGACAGAGGTTCATGGCAATGCGCCGATCGTGTCAGCCGAGCTGCCACCGCACGGCGAAGGCGCGGGCGAGCGGTTCGAGGGTATCCTGCCGCCGGTCAGCCTCGCGCCGTGCTTCTCGATCCGCAAGCCCGCGGCGCGCATCTACACTTTGCTCGACTATGTGCGGGACGGCATCATGCCCGCCGACACGGCGCGACTGCTGTCGATGGCCGTGGTCGAGCGCAAGAACATCCTGGTCGCGGGTGGCACCAGTTCGGGCAAGACGACGCTTGCCAACGCGCTGCTCGCCGAGATGGCGCACCTCGACGAACGCGTCATCATCATTGAAGACACGCGTGAGTTGCAATGCGCCGCGCCCGACGTGGTGGGGCTGCGCACGCGTACGATTGGCACTGCCGGAGCCGGCGGCGTCACGATGGCTGATCTTGTCCGCTCGACATTGCGGCTCCGCCCCGATCGCATCGTCGTTGGCGAGGTGCGCGGGCGCGAAGCGCTCGACATGCTCAAAGCCTGGAACACCGGGCATCCGGGCGGCATCGCAACCGTCCACGCCAATTCGGCAGTGTCGGCGCTCTACCGGCTCGAGCAGCTCGTGCAGGAAAGCGTCGTCACCGTTCCGCGCCGGCTGATCGCCGACGCCATCGACATGATCGTGTTCATCGCCGGGCGCGGCCTCGCGCGCCGCGTCGACACGATCGCGCGCGTCGCCGGCCTCGATCCCGACGGCGGCTACGCCGTCCTCGACCTTACTCCCGACCACGCCCTCGAACCCCAAGGAGAATGACCATGCGCTTGTCCCGTATTCCTGCCCGTATTCCCGATCGTCGGAGCATCTTCCTCACCGGCGCCGCCATCGGCCTCGGGCTTGCGCTCGCCGCCACCGCGCAGGCCGCCGGCTCGGGCATGCCGTGGGAGGAACCGCTTCAGCAGGTCCTCGAATCGGTCCAGGGTCCTGTCGCCAAGATCGTCGCGGTGATCATCATCATCGTCACCGGTTTGACGCTCGCGTTCGGCGAGACGGCAGGCGGGTTCCGGCGCCTCATCCAGATCATCTTCGGCCTGTCGATCGCGTTTGCGGCGTCGAGCTTCTTCCTCAGCTTCTTCAGCTTCGGCGGCGGGGCGCTCATCTCGTGAACGCGCCAAATTCCTATGGCGCCAGCCATATCGAGGGGTTCGAGGCGCCGATGCACCGCGCGCTTGCCGAGCCGATCCTGCTTGGCGGGGCGCCGCGAGCGATCGCGATCGTCAATGGTACGATCGCGGCCGCGCTCGGACTCGGTCTCCAGCAGTGGATCGCCGGGCTGGCCATGTGGGCGTTCGGGCACACTCTCGCGGTGTTCGCCGCCAAGCGCGATCCCGACTTCGCCCCGGTCCTTGTCCGCCACCTTCGCCAGAAGGGGCATCTGTCATGCTGAATCTGCGCGAATACCGTCAGAAGGCCGACCGGCTCGCCGATCATCTTCCATGGGCGGCGCTTGTCGCGCCCGGCGTGGTGCTCAACAAGGACGGCAGCTTTTTGCGCGTCCTCAGGTTCCGCGGCCCCGATCTAGAATCCGCCACCGAAGCCGAGCTTGTCGCCGCCTGCGCGCGGGCGAACAATGTCCTGAAGCGCTTCGGCTCGGGCTGGGCACTCCATTTCGAGGCCGAGCGGCGCGAAGCGCTGGGTTATCCCGACAGCAGCTTTCCCGATGCGGCGTCGTGGCTGGTCGATGAGGAACGGCGCGCGGCGTTCGAAAGCGCGGGCGCGCATTTCGAGAGCCGCTATTATCTGACGCTCACCCTCCTGCCTCCGCCCGATCAGGCGGACACGGCGGGCCGAGCGCTGATCGAGCGCAGCGACGACGCGAAGGGCCGCGACTGGCGACAAGCGCTTGCCGGCTTCATCGCCGAGACGGATCGTGCGCTTGACCTGTTCAGAGGCTTCATGCCCGAGGTGCGCGCGCTCGGCGACAGCGAAATGCTGACCTTTCTCCACGGTGCGATCTCCGCGCGCCGCCATGTCGTCGCCGTGCCCGAAACGCCCATCTATCTGGACGGGCTGCTCGCCGACACGCCGCTGACCGGCGGGCTCGAACCGATGCTCGGCGACGAGCATCTGCGGACGCTCACCATCCTCGGATTTCCGAACGCGAGCCGTCCCGGCATCCTCGACGGACTCAACCATGAGGATTTTGGCTATCGCTGGGTGACGCGCTTCATTGCGCTCGACAAGACCGACGCAACCAAAGCGCTCACTCGCCTGCGGCGGCAGTGGTTCAACAAGCGCAAGTCGATCACCGCGCTGCTGCGCGAAGTCATCTACAACCAGCCGGTCCAGCTTCTCGACAGCGATGCCGACAACAAGGTGGTCGATGCCGACCTCGCCTTGCAGGCGCTCGGCGGCGATCATGTCGCGTTCGGCTATCTGACGACGACGATCACCGTTGCCGATATCGACCGCGCCCGCGTCGAGGAAAAGGTCCGCGCGGTCGAGCGCATCGTCAACGGGCTCGGCTTCACCTGCATCCGCGAGGGCATGAATGTGGTCGAGGCGTGGCTGTCGAGCCTGCCGGGCCATGTCTATGCGAACGTCCGGCAACCGATCGTCCACACCCTGAATCTCGCGCATCTCATGCCGCTGTCCTCGGTATGGGCAGGACCGGCGCGTAATCCGCACCTCGACGGTCCGCCGCTGCTTTATGCGGAAACCAGCGGCTCGACGCCGTTCCGTCTCAGCACGCATGTCGGCGACGTCGGTCATATGCTGATCGTCGGACCCACCGGGGCCGGAAAGTCGGTGCTGCTCGCAATGCTCGCGCTTCAGTTCCGGCGATATCCAGACTCCCAGGTCTATGTCTTCGACAAGGGATTTTCGGCGCGCGCGGCCGTGCTGGCGATGGGCGGCGCGCATCACGCGCTCGGGCTTGGCGGTGAGAGCGGTCATGCCGATGACGTGGGCGGGCGAACGATCGCCTTCCAGCCGCTGCGCCACATCGATCGCTCCAACGCACGCGCCTGGGCGACCGAATGGATCGGCGCGCTGCTCGCCCATGAGAAAGTACTGGTCACACCCGAGATCAAGGAGGCCGTCTGGTCGGCGCTCACCAATCTCGCGACCGCCCCGATCGAGGAACGCACGCTCACCGGCCTGTCGCTGCTGCTGCAATCGGCACCGCTGCGATCGGCGCTCGCGCCCTATACGCTCGAAGGATCGTTCGGCCGCCTGCTCGACGCCGCCGAAGACGATCTAGCGATCGCCGACGTGCAGTGCTTCGAGACTGAAGCGCTGATGGGGCAGGCGGGCGTCGTTGCGCCCGTGCTGACCTACCTGTTCCATCGTCTCGAGGAGCGCTTCACCGGGCGGCCGACGCTTCTCGTACTGGATGAAGCCTGGGTGTTCCTCGACCACCCGCTGTTCGCCGCGCGCATCCGTGAGTGGCTGAAGGTGCTGCGCAAGAAGAACGTCAGCGTCGTGTTCGCGACACAGAGCCTAGCCGATATCGCCGACAGCACGATCGCGCCGGCCATCATCGAAAGCTGTCCGCAGCGCATCTTGCTGCCCAATGATCGGGCGATCGAGCCGCAGGGCCAGACGGTCTACGTCCGCTTCGGTCTCAACGCGCGCCAGATCGAACTGGTCAGCCGCGCGACGCCCAAGCGGCAATATTATCTGCAATCAGCGCGCGGCAACCGGCTGTTCGAGCTTGGGCTAGGCCCGATCGCGCTGGCGTTGTGCGGCGCGTCCGATCCCGACAGCCAGAAGCGCATAGACGCGGTGCTGGCCGAAAAGGGCCAGGCCGACTTCGCCGCGACCTTTCTCTCCCAAGCCGGCCTCGATTGGGCGGCCGACCTGCTTGGGCGTCACCCTGCCGCCCGCCCCCCAGAAGACAAGGAGTAATTTCCCGTGCCCCGTATCCCTATCCGCAAATATGCGTGCCTCTCCGCTCTCGCGCTCGGCGCCGTCGGCTCGCTCGGTATCGGCATCGCGTTGACCTCGACGCCCGTCGCGGCCCAGCTCAGTGTGTTCGATCCATCGAACTATTCGCAAAACCTGCTCACCGCCGCGCGCACGCTTGCCCAGATCAACAACCAGATCCAGAGTCTCCAGAACGAAGCGCAGATGCTGATCAACCAGGGCAAGAACCTGTCCCGGATCGATTTCCCGCAACTTCAGGAGCTTCGCCAGCGCCTCCAGCAGATCGACCAGCTCATGGGCCAGGCGCAGGGCGTCGACTTCCGCATCGATCAGCTCGACGAGCGCTTCCGCCAGCTCTACCCGCAGGAGTTCGATCAGGTGTTCCGCCGCGATCAGCGTGTGGCTCGCGCACGCGATCAACTCGATACCGCGATGTCCGCGTTTCGCCAGACGATGGGGGTCCAGAACCGCATCGTCGACAACGTACGGAGCGACACGCAGGCGCTCGCCGACATCGTCGCGCGCAGCCAGGGCGCGGAAGGCTCGCTTCAGGCGCAGCAGGCCACGAACCAGCTTCTCGCGCTCACCGCCAAGCAGCAGCTCCAGCTTCAGCAAATGATGGCGGCGCAGTTCCGGGCGGAATCGGTCGAGCAGGCGCAGCGGGGCCAGATCGCGCGCGAGGCACGCGAGTCGACGCGCCGCTTCCTCGGCGACGGCAAGGCTTACACGCCACGCCAATGAGCTGAGGCAGGCGAGGACCGCGCCCCCAGCTCCCCCCGGGTCCGAACCTGTCTCGTCGCGGGGGCCGTAGGGCTTGCCCCTCTCATGGCCGCCGGTCCCCGCGACACCTTTCAACTTCAAGCAGGAACCCGCCCATATGGATGACCTGAATGTCATCGATCAGTTCATGGAGGCCTTCGCCTCCTACATCGACAGCGGGTTCGGCCTGTTGGGCGGTGACGTCGGTTTCCTGACCACGATCCTGATCGGCATCGACATCACGCTCGCCGGGCTGTTCTGGGCGCTCGGCGGCGAAGACGACGTCATCGCCAAGTTCCTCAAAAAGATCCTCTATGTCGGCGTCTTCGCCCTGATCCTCAACAGCTTCTCGACACTGTCCGATATCATCTTTCGCAGCTTCGCCGGCCTCGGCCTCACCGCAGGGGGCAGCGCGATTACGGCTGACGATTTATTGCGACCCGGCAAGCTGGCCGGGACCGGCTTCGAGGCAGCATGGCCGCTCCTCGAGCAGGCGAAGGAGTTGGTTGGCCCGATCGCCTTCTTCGACAATTTCATCGAGATCGCCGTGCTGGTGATCGCCTGGGTCGTCGTCATCGCCGCCTTTTTCATCCTCGCGATCCAGCTTTTCATCACAATCCTCGAATTCAAGCTTACTTCGCTCGCCGGCTTCGTGCTCGTGCCCTTTGCGCTGTGGAACCGCACGTCGTTCCTCGCCGAACGGGTGCTCGGGAACGTCGTCAGTTCGGGCATCAAGGTCATGGTGCTCGCGGTCATCGTCGGCATCGGCTCTAACTATTTCGCCGACTTCACCAGTGCGATCACCGGCGACGAGGTGTCGATCGAACAGGCCGTGTCGCTGATGCTCGCGAGCCTCGCGATCTTTGGCCTCTCCATCTTCGGCCCGGGAATCGCATCCGGCCTCGTCGCCGGCGCGCCGCAGCTCGGCGCCGGATCGGTGATCGCCACTACCGTGCTTGCCGGCGGAGGTCTTGCGATGGCAGGCGCTGGCGCCGTCGGCGCGGCACGCGGTCTCGCGGGGGCCGGTCTCGGCGCGATCCGCGCCGGTACATCGATGGGGTCTGCCGCATCCACTGCCTACAAGCTCGGGCAGGAAACCTCGGGCTCGACCAGCGTCGGCGCGGGCCTCGGCGGCGTTGCGACCGCCATGCGCGGCGCGGCTGCCAACCGGATGAGCGGCGGTCTCGGCGTTAGCGCTGCCGCCGATCGTGGGCAGCGCGCCGCATGGGAAGCAGGAAGCACCCGTGCCGGCGGCGCCGCCCCCGCAGCCGCGCCGATAGGCGCAGCTGAAGGAACACCCGCCTGGGCGCAGAAGCTTCATGCCAGCCAGAATGCTCGCCACCGCCGCCAGATGGCGATCCACGCAATCCAGGGCGGCGACCGCGGCGGCGCTGGCGCCACTCCAGACATCAAGGAAAGGGACTGAGCGATGAAATTTCGACGCGCATTGCAGCGCTATGGGCGAACGCCCGAACCCGAGACACCCTACCAACGAGCGGGCCAGCTTTGGGATGAGCGTATCGGCTCGGCTCGCGCACAGGCGAAGAACTGGCGGCTGATGGCCTTCGGCGGCCTGTTCCTGACCACTGGTCTGTCGGGCGCGCTGGTCTGGCAATCGATGCAAAGCCGCGTCGTGCCCTATGTGGTCGAGGTCGATGCACTCGGGCAAGCACAGGCCGTCGCGCCTGCCGCCAAGGACTATCGGCCGACCGATCCGCAGATCGCATGGTTCCTCGGCCGGTTCATCACCGGCGTTCGAGCGCGCTCGCTCGATCCGGTATTGATGCGTGAAAACTGGCTATCAGCCTATGATTTCGCGACCGAACGTGCGTCACTGTTCCTCGGCGAATATGCCCGCACCTCCAATCCGTTCGCCGATGTCGGGCGCAAGACGGTTTCGGTGCAGGTGACGAGCGTCGTCCGCGCGTCGGATACGAGCTTCCAGGTCAAATGGACCGAGCAGCAATATGAGCGGGGAAGCCTCGCCAGCACGTCACGCTGGACGGCGATGCTCACGGTGAAGATCAAGCCGCCGCGCTTGGCCGATGTGCTCCGAAAAAACCCGCTCGGTCTCTATGTTGACGCGATCGACTGGAGCCGCGAACTGGAAACGCCTCAGGACCGGCCGCCTTCGCCGCAACCATCGGCCGTGCCCGATCCCGCACAATCACTCCCGGTCGCGCCGCCCACCGACATTCCGCTGGGCTCGCCGCTCGATCCGACCCTTGCTCAACCCGCAGCCGCACCATCCCCCGAAAGGACCGACCAATGATCCGTGCCCTCATCCTGGCGGCGAGCGCGATGGCGCTTGCCATGGGCGTCGCTGCGCAGAGCCGCGAACCCGCGTCACCCACCGCGCGCGTCACTGCCGCCAACCGGGCGGCACTGCGCGAGCCGTCGAGCGCGGGATATATATATGCCGTCCAGGTCTATCCCTGGGCGGAAGGCGTGCTCTACCGGCTCTATGCCGCGCCCGAGCGCATCACCGACATTGCCTTGCAGCCGGGCGAAACGATTGTGTCCGTCGCCGCCGGCGACACCGTGCGCTGGACTGTCGGCGATACCACCAGCGGCATCGGCGAAAGCAAGCGCGTGCACATCCTCGTCAAGCCGTTTTCGGCGGGCCTACGCACAAACCTTGTCATTGCTACCGATCGCCGGACCTACCATCTCCAGCTCGAAAGCACGCCCGCGACCGCGATGGCGGCGATCTCCTGGACCTATCCACATGACGAGCTGATCGCGCTCCGGCGTCAGCGCGATGCAGCCGTGGCGGCGACGCCGATCGCGTCGGGCCTCTCGGTCGAAAGCCTCAACTTCAACTATGCGATCTCGGGCGACAAGCCGGCCTGGCGGCCGCTGCGCGCGTTCGACGATGGGCGGCAGACCTACATCGAGTTCTCGCCTGCGATCGCCGTGGGTGAGGCGCCCCCGCTGTTCGTGATTGGCGAGGATGGCGAGGCCCAGCTCGTCAACTATCGCGTCGCCGGCCGCTATTATGTGGTCGACCGCCTGTTCGGTGTCGCCGAGCTGCGCCTTGGCGGCAAGAAACAGCAGATTGTCCGTATCACCGCCGCCCAGCCGAAGAGCCGGCAGCGCAAGGCCGGGAGGGGCGCGTGACCGATCCAACCGCTTCTTCCGCGCCGATCGCGGCGCCCAAAGCCGACCCCGAAACGCTCGTTCTGCGCGCGGCGCCGGGCCGCGTCACCCGTTTTCGCCGCGGTGCGATCGTCGCCATCGCTGCCGCCGGCTCGACCGCGATCATCGGCGTCGCCTGGCTGGCGCTCAAGCCCGCGACCCTGAGCCTGATCGCACGAAGCGATGAAAAGCTGGTTGGCGCGAAGGCGCCGCCTGATGCGCTCGCGGGCGCGCCGACGAGCTATGGCGACGTGCCGAAGCTCGGGCTACCGCTTCCCGGTGATCTCGGGCGGCCGATCCTCGAGCGCCAGCGGCAGCTTGGCGGGATGGTTCCCCCTGACCCCGCTGCCGATGCGGTGAGCCGGGCCGCGCAGGAAGCCGAAGCCGAGCGCCAGCGCATCGCCGCTGAGCAGAAGGCCGCACGCGAGTCTGGCGTCATGCTGCAATTGGCGGGCGGCGGTCGCGCCGCCGCCCCTGCACCGGTGACTACCGATGCAAGTGTTCCGCCAGCATCGGCCGAGACTGCCAAGCCGCTCCTCGACCCTGACCGAGATCCTAACGCCCAGGGGCGCAAGAACGAATTGGTCGGCCACGCCAATCGCGACGACGACATCAATCCGCACGCGCTGGCGCAGTCCGTATCGCCTTGGACCTTGCAGGCCGGCAGCATCATTGCCGCGAGCCTCATAACCGGGCTCAACTCGGATCTTCCCGGGCTCGTCACCGCGCAGATCACGGAGAACGTCTATGACAGTGTGACCGGGCGCGGTCTGCTCATTCCGCAAGGATCGCGGCTGATCGGCAGCTACGACAGCGTTGTAGCGTTTGGGCAGAGCCGTGCGCTGGTCGTCTGGCAGCGGATTATCCTGCCCGACGGCTCGTCGATTCGTATCGACAATGTGCCGGCGACCGATACGCAGGGCTATGCGGGTCTGTCCGACCGGATCGACCGGCATACTTGGCAACTTCTGAAGGGCGTCGCCCTGTCGACACTGCTGGGCGTCGGCACTGAATTGAGCTTCGGCAGCACCGAAAGCGACCTTGTCCGGGCGATCCGCGAGTCAGCGCAGCAGAGCGGCGCGCGCGCCGGCGATCAGCTCGTCACGCGCAATCTCAATATCCAGCCGACCTTGCGCGTGCGTCCCGGCTGGCCGCTACGGGTGGTCGTGCACAAAGACATCATATTGCCCGGACCCTGGGGAGGCCGTCATGGCTGATTTGAAGCTGCCAAGGCTGCCCGATCGGACGCCGGCTAAGATCACGATCAACGTCATGCCGGATCTCATCGAAGCGCTGAACGACTACGCCGAGGCCTATGAGGCGGCCTACGGCCGACGCGAGTCCGTACCGGACCTCATTCCATTCATGCTTAGCGGCTTCCTGGCGAGCGACCGCTCGTTCAGCCGGGCACGTAAGAAATAGTCCGATGTCGGCCCGGCAGCCTGCAACGAATGGCGACGACGCGCCCCCGATTGGGCCGATAAGCGTTCGCATTCCCGACGCAGTACGGATGACGGGGCTCAGCAAATCCAAGATCTACCAGCTCATCGCTTCCGGCGACATCGAGGCAGCCAAGGTCGGCCGTGCAACCGTGGTGTTTGTCGATAGTCTGCGGTCCTTTCTGCGATCACACTGTAAACAGCCGCGTTCTCGGGCGTAGCAGGGATCGCGCATGTCGGCCTGTCGATATTTCGGCACGGCCTGTCGCGAAGGGGTAAAATTGGGGGTGGATTGAGCGGAATTATCGGCACGACGATCAAGAACGTTGTTATAAATCAGTATCTTATGTTTTTCGTGTGAATCCCTCCTCCGCTACCATCTTAAGCGATATTTCTGTTCGCTCGGTGTTCGCGGGTTCGCCGGTGGCGAGGGCGATTACATTTTCCAGGCGGCTGACCAATGCGATCTCTACGCCGCGCGGCGTCGAGGCGGGCGTGACGACGACGTGGTCGATCAGCGAGCGCAGTGTGCGCTGGGCTTTTGCATATTCCTGTTCGTGGCCCTCGAGCACCGCGGCGACGTCCTCGACGGCGGTGCGATAGGCCTGGGCGATCGCGGGGATCATGACGATCATCTGCTCGGCTTCGCGCTCGCGACGATCGCCATCGATCTGGGCACGCTCGGTGCGGGCGGTGCGAAGCGCATTGACCAGCTCGGGTATGTCGCCGCCGGAAGCGACGGCCGTGACCAGATTGGTAATTTGCTTGTCGAGTTCGGCGGCCCGCTTCGACTGGCGTTGATCCAGCTGCTCGGCTTCCGCCACGAGTTGTTTACGCTTCGCGGTGTAGCGCGCGACCGCGCGATCGACCGCCGCCGGCGAGAGCAGTTCCGTGCGCAGGCCCGCGAAGACGCGGCGCTGCAGCATCTCGTTGGCGACCTTGCGCTTGTTGGAGCAAGTCCCCTTGGTGCGGGCGTTGGCGCAGCCCCAGCTGCTGTTTTCGCGAATCGTCATCGGACCGCCACAGCGACCGCAGCGAACCATGCCCGACAACAGCTTCCTCGCGCGCTTCAGCCGGACAATCGGTAAGCCCCTGGTGCCAGCCTTGCGGGCCTGCACCCGCGCCCACGTTTCGGCATCGACGATCGCGAGATCGGGCACCGGCTGTCGCTGCCATTTTTCCGGCGGGTTCACCTGAGCGACCCGCTTGCGCGTGTCGGGGTCCCGCGACATGGTCGTCCGATTGTAGACGAGGACGCCGGCGTAGATCTGGTTGCAGAGAATGCCGTTGCCGCGCTTCGCGTCGCCGTTGATCATGCTGACGGCCCAAGTCCCACCCGAAGGCGAGGGGATGCCTTCCGCGTTGAGACGACGGGCGATGGTCAGTGGGGAATCATCCGCCAGATATTCGGCAATGATGCGCCGGACGATCGCCGCCTGCTCGGGGTCGGGTTCGCGCAAACCGCGCTCGGGCTCGCCCTTCGAATCGAGGCGATGGATCTTGCGGTAGCCGTAGACGATGTTACCGGCGGCGCGCCCCTCGGCGACGCGGCCGCTTAGCCCGCGCCGGATCTTGTCGGCGTTGTTCTTGCGGAAAATTGATGCCTGAGTGCCGACCCAACCGATATGCAGTTCGGCGACCTCGCCCTCCGAAAGTGTGAAAATCCGAGCGCCAGCATGACAGACGTGATCATAGATCCACGACATATCGCCTTGGTGACGCGACAGCCGGTCGAGCGCTTCGGCCATGACCTGATCCGTATGGCCGCCGCGTACATGCGCGAGCAGCTGGTTGAGGCCGGGGCGATCGCGCACTGCACCCGATATCGCATAGTCGGTGAAAACGCCCGATATCGTCCAGCCTTCACGATCGGCGCGCTCCTGGCAAATCCGCACCTGATCCTCGATCGAGCGGGGATCCTGCAGATTGCTGCTGTAACGGGCGTAGATCGCCGTGCGCACGACTCGAGGCTCCTTTGGTGACGGCGGCATGGTCGCGCCTCGCCATCGCTTCCGCAATAGCGGTCGCGAGATCGAGAACATAGTCGAGGCGCGCGGGATAGGTCACGCGGCGGCGCGCTCCTCATAGGCGGAGGTGATGCGGCGGACGGCGGTTTCGAAGTGCTTGGGGTTGTGCTCGATGCCGGTGAAGATCCTGCCGGCGCGGATCGCGGCGACGCCGGTGGAGCCGGTGCCCATGAAGGGGTCGCAGATGGTTTCGCCGGCGACGTTAGCGACGATCTTGTTCATCACCGCCTCGGGCTTCACCGTGGGGTGGCCGTAGACCTTGCTTTGCACCGAACCCGCGGTGATGTGGCGATGCTTGTCATGATGATCGCCCTGGGGATGCCATCCCTTGTTCCAAGCGTGAACATAGGGTTCGAGATCCGCCAGATAGTGCTTGTTCGCCATCGGCGACGGGTTGGGCTTGACCCATACCAGCAGGGCCGCGCGATGATATTTGCGGCGCAGTGCCGCGAACATATCGGCCACCAAAAGGGCGTCGACGTCGCCGCTTTCGTCCTCGGTGATGGCTGGGACCAAGTTGTCGATCTGATCCTGGTGGCAAAACACCACGACGCTCCCCGATCGCGCCGGGTCGATGATTGCGTGATCGAACCCGCGATCGAGCTTTTCGGAAACGATCTGGTCACTTGCACCGCGAGCCTTGCGAAATCCGCCGCCGCCGCTGTTGTTGAAGGCATAGGGCGGATCCATGATATCGGCGTCCATCCAGCCCAGCGTGGGCCGGATGGCATAGGCGTCGCCCAGATAAAGCCGGTGCGGGCCGATGGTGACGGTGGAATTCAAGCCGCCGCTCCCATGCAACCGCAACCGCTCTCGCCCGGCTCGTACTCGTAAGCTCGACGGGGCTCTTCGCGCAGGCGCTCCGCGAATTCGTCGAGCGTCATGGGCTTTCTAGTGCCACCACGGCGGTCGGTCAGCATCGAGACGTTCTTGCCGAGGAAGCGCACCAGTTTGCGCTCCATCAGCGCGTCGTATGTGAATCGCACAGGTTGGACGCGGAAGCGGTTGGCGTAGTGAGCTTGCCCGGCCCGGCAGCAAAAGCCGCCGCAATTGTTGTGCATGTACCCCATGCCATAGAGCCGAGGCGGCTTCGGCCCGATCTGCTCGAGCGGTGCGAAAAATAGACTAGGGAAGTCTGCGGGGTCGGTGAGAAGGGGGGCGTGGTACAGCCATCCGTCGGCTAGATTTCGCGGCCCGATGCCGCCGCCTTGTCCGTCGTCAAAACGATGGGCTTCATGTTCCCCAATGCCAACTGCAAAATAGTCGGGCGGTCCGTACAGTTCACCGATCCGATGGCAGTTCGCCGTGCGCCATTTGTCTGCCATCTCGCGCTTTAGAACTCGCGAGCATAGATCGACGTTGTCGTTGCCGAGGAAAGCATTGTCGCGAAAAACCTCCCACGGATCGCGCCCCTCGACCAGCCACTGCAGTTCGGGGAGGGCGTCCACCGTCCGCGCGCGAAGGTCCCTGAGAAAAGCGCGCCATTCCGCATTTCCGCGATATTCCTCGATCGGCGTGTCCTCTGACACCCGATAGTCAGGGAAATCATCGGCGCTCGGGACCCAGCTGAGATGCCGGCCAAGCACATGCGCTGCCCCTTCGATCAAGTAGCGATAGGCGTCGGCATCTTCGTAGAGGCCATCGGTGAAGACCAAACCGAACTCGGCGCGAGGGTGCCGAGCCCGATCAATTAGGGCGGCCCGCATGCTGCCATCGCCGGCGCTAAACATGGTGTAACGACGGCTCATCTGATCGACCAGTATGCGGTGCAGTCTTCGCAGAGCTGGCCTTCGGTGCAGTCGGAGCGATCGCAGGGGGTGTCGGTCTCGAATATCCAGCGGAGGATCCTGATCAGGTGGGCGATCATCCTTTGGCCCCTTCCGTCTGTGCCTTCGATTTCGCGAGGGCGTCGGCGACGGCCTGGCGATCGAGCCAGATGACCAGGCCCAGGCGTTCGGTGCCCTTGAAGCTGAAGGGTTCTTCGGTGCCGAAGGTGATCTTCGTCGTGCCGCCGACCAGATTGAGGGTGTCGGCGCTATGGTCGAGGTTCTGAAACTGGACGTTGTCGTCGCCGATCGCGAGGATCAGTTCGCTGATTTTCATGTCAAAGGGCTCCTGTCGCGACGCCGCCCAAGGTGTAGGCGGGGTCGGCTTTGCGGATGGGTTGGCGGATGGTGATCGCCGCGCCGGCGCGGACGCGGGCGAGCGTTTCTTCGAAGGTTTTGGGGCGGATGCGCTCGGCTTCGCGGGCGGCGCGGGCGTCGATCTCGCGTTGGCGGATCTCGGCTTTCATCGCAGGAATGGCCGCGTCGTATCCGAGCTCGATGATCAATTGCCGCAGGCGGACAATATCCTGCGGGCCGTCGAGCCATTCCGCAGCCTTGGCCGCCTTGCGCCCCGCCGTTGTGTTGACGAACGCGCGCGGTAGCGCCGAAAGTCCTTGGGCCGCGCGATCGGCGTTGAGTTCGTCGCGGAAGCGATAGGCGCTGCAAAGGCCGATGCCGGTGAGATTGCCCGCCCGGCGGACCGGGATGCCGTCGAGCAGCAGGCGCTTGAGCGCTACGATCTGTTCGGGCGCGATGTTGCGGGCACCAGCGCGCTGGGTCAGGCGGCGTCCGTCGATATCGCAGCCGGGGAGGTTTTCGCCCTTGCGCGCCAGGCGCTTGACCAGGGCGGCGCGGATGCGGGTGCAGACGGTCTTGCTCACACCGGTCATACGGCTGGCGCGCGGACCGCCATAGCCCTGCAGCAGCAGTTCCTCCACGCGGCGCCGATCGGCCTTGGCAACGCGGACGCCGCTATAGCGCTCGCCATTGCCTGGCGGGGGCAGGGGCGCCTTGTCGCGGGCCTTGAGGTCATCGCGGTACCGGCGGCGCTGTTCGGCGACGCATGCGGCGCTGACGCCCATGCGCAGCTGGATATCGACGCCCTTGAGGCCCTTGCGCAGCATCAGGCGCATGCGCTCGATCTCTTCGGGCATGAGGCGGCCATATTCGTTGCGCGCGGCGGGGCGATGGCCCTTGCGCGGGCAGAGGGCCATGAGGACCGCGTTGGAGACCGCCGTCTCGCAATATCCATATTTGTGCCCGAGGCGTTCGAAGGACCATCCCTCCTGTTCGTGCAGGCGGATCGCTTCTTCCAGCTGGTCGCCGGCGAGGGATGGTCGGCGGGCGCGGTTGGTGACGGTGGTGCGCAGGTTCAAGCGACTGGCGATGACGCCGACCGCGCCGCGGGTACGACCCAGGTGTTCGGCACAGCCGCGGCGACCGAGTCGCGCATAGTTTTCGCGCAGCCATTGCTGTTCGGCGGGCGACCATGAGAGGGGGCGGCCCATTATGCGGCCCTCCGCCAGGGGAGAGCGTCGTGGGTGACGCCGTCGAGCGTCCGTCCAGCTTGCTTTTTCGCGGGGCGGATCGCGAGCACCGCTGACCATCCCGTCAATAGATGGTTCAAAATTTCGAGGGGTGTTATAGTCCTCCCGAAGAAACGGAGAAGCACATGGCCTATATGGATGAGAATGACTCCCGCCGGGTTGAGCGAATTGTAGCTCTGGAGAACGGGGCGAAGCGCTTGAGACTGCGGGCGCGTGAAGAGGGCAACGTCGAGAGGGAAGTGCATTTCAGTAAAAAGTGGACCGCATTCAGCCGCATCGACGCTGCCTGTGTTGGTACTTACGGCGAGGGGTGAGCGCTGCTTGATGCGCTGCTGCGTCACCGCGGATGAGCGCTTCTGGCTCATGCTGGCACCCCATGCTCGCGCGCGATCTCGCGGTTGATGGCGGCGAGGAAGCCGAGGCCGATGACCAGCGACTGGACGGCCTTCTTCTTCGCGGCGGGGAGGTTGCGGCGCTGGGGCGCGCCGGTGGCGCGATCGTCGGCGATCTGCATGAAGGCGGTCGCCTTGGCGCCGAGGGCGTGCAGGCCGACCGCGTCGTCGGCGGCGGCGTCGTGGCCGAAGACGACGATCGCGCGCGCCCATTCGCGCATGACTTCGGCGATCTCCGGTCCGAAGACCGTGTCGATCGGGAAGTCGTCGGCGGGGGCGGTCATCGGGCCGCTCCGGTCTGGCGCTGCCGGCGGGCGAGCACGCGGTTGATGGCTTCGCCGAGCATGGCGCTGCCGATCGCCGCCGACTCCTTCCAGGCGTCGCGGCCGCTGTCGGCGTAGAGCCGGGTGATGTTCGCGACGCGATGGGGCTTGAGGCCGGTGCGTTCGGCGATGTCGGCGCGGTCGATGCCGTCGTCGGCGAGGGTCAGGACGGCGCGTTCCTTGTCGGTGAGGCCGTCGTCGGTGGTGCGCTCGAACGCTATGTTTTCCGCGCGGCTCATTGGGCACCTCCCAGCGCCTGATCGCGGGCCGCGTTGAGATCGGCCATGCTGGCGGCATTGCCGCCGGCGTCGGGGTGCAGGGTGCGGGCCTTGTCGCGGAAGGCCGCTTCGACCGTTTCGCGCGGGGCGTTGGGCTGGACTCCGAGCACTTCCCAGCACGTCTTGCCGCCGAACATGTCGGGGGCGGGAAGGGCAACAAAGCCGGTGAAGGTCTGCTGCACGATACGAAGCCCGCCGTGGCGCGCCTCGGTGACGCGGGCCTCGAGGACATGGTGGATCGCCTGCAGGTTGTGCTCGATCCGGGGGTAACGATCGACGGCGATGCAGCGCTCGCGGCCGTCCCAGACGAACCATACGGCGACGCCGGGGTCGATGGGCGAGCGATCTCCAAGCGTGTAGTTCGTCGAAATGACGACGTCGGCGACCTTTTTGCCGGTCGCCTCGCCGAAGCGGCGGAGCGAGTTGGTGACGTTCTTGAGCGCGGGATCCAGGGCGGTTTTGAAGGTGGACGCGGCGCGGCGTTCGCGCGGCGTCCGTTCGATGCCTTGAGGCCAGGTGAGCGGGTAAGCCTGGGTCATGCTGCTACTCCTTTCGGATAGTCGGTGCAGGCGGTGCATTTGTCGGGGGCGGACCAGCCGCAGGGGGCGCCGCCGGTCAGGCACGCGCGGTTTTCGGTGCAGCCGCAGGCGCGGCAGTGGCGGAGGTTGTCGGCGAGCCAGTCCTCGAGGTCGCCGATCGTGCGGGCGTCGGCCGTCGCGTCGTCGTCGACACCGATCTCGAATTCCTCTTCGATCAGGGTGGCGATCTCGACCAGGTCGAGGCTGTCACCCTCGAGCCCGCCGAACTCCTTGCGGGCGCAGAGCGGGGTCGAGGGATCGAGCGGGACCGTGGGGTGCAGGACGAAGTGATCGCGCAGCACGGCGTGCAGGCGGGCGCGCAGGGCGCTGTGGAGCGGGGCGGTCATGCCCAGCCCTCGAGATAGCGGGCGACAGCGCCGAGAAGCTGGTTGTTCAATTCGCTCTGCTCTCGCAGTGATCTCTCGGCATGTTCGGTGGGCGCGGACGCCAGCGCATTTTGGATGGCGCAGATCTCAATCCGTAAGGTGGACTGCAGGGCGTCAGCGAGCATCTCGCAAGTTTCGTTGGAGAAGCGATCCAGGCGGTCGGATCGCGTCATGTCGCGATGATGCTCGAGCAAGTCGAATGTCACCGCCGCCGACTGGCCCGCGGCGGTCAGCAGGGAATCCAGATGCTGAGCAGGGGTGTGCGGTAGGTCCGACATCACGCGGCCTCCTGCTGGGGCGCGGCGGCGCGGATGAGTTCGGCGAAGCGCTCGAGGAAGCGGCGGCGCGCTTCGGCGGGGGACCAGCCTTCGACGGGGATGGTCAGGTCATCGGGGGCGGTGCCCCAATATTTCGCGCTGGGCGGCATCAGCCGGTGCGCCTCGACGATGCTCATCTTGATGTCGGCCGACTTGATCTCGACGCGCCATTTGTGACTGTCGATACCGAAGGCCTGGTCGATCGCATGTTCCATGCGGCGCTCGATCGCCTTGTAGTCGGGCAGCACGGCCTTCAGCGGGAAGGAGACGTCGCCGAGGTAGGCTTCGCTCGCATCGTGCAGCAGCGCCGGCAGCGCGGCCTCCTGGGGCACCAGGCGGCTGACCAGGACGCAATGCTCAGCGACCGAATAGAAGCGGAGCGTATGCGCGGCGAAGCGGCAGATCCGCGACAGGGCGAGGGCGATATCCTCGATCCGGATCAGGCCGGGTTCGGGATTGGTGAGATCGATGACCTTGCCGCTGGCCATCATGAAGGGCGCGGGCGCGAAGATCGTTTCGGTCGCGGCGGGTGCCGGCGCGGCTTCGTCGATCGGGTCGATCACGAGGCAGCAGCAATCGCCGCAATAGAGGCGCGAACCGCGCCAGACCCAACCGGCGGGCTGATAGGCGGTCGGGGTATTGTGCTCGACGCCGCAGCGGGCGCAGACGTGGATATGGCCATTAGACACGGGCATTCTCCTGCTGGGTGGGATCGGTGAGCTGGGCGAGGCAGGCGATGACGTCGGGGGCCTGGTCGACCAGCAGCTTGGCGAGGCCGGGGACGCCGGAATCGCCGCCGGCTTTCCAGCCCATGAGCGCGGCCATTTCGGCGGTGACGGCGTCGGGCAGGCTGGCGTGTATCGTCGGCGGTTCGGTGGCGGCTTCGAAACGGGAAACTTGGCGGGCCATCTCGCTTTCTCCTTCGGTGATCAGATGTTTTCCGGGGCGCCGCGCGCGCCGGGGTTCTCAAAAATCCAGCAGTGGGATCCGCGTCCGTCGCGGCCGTTGACGTTCTTGGAGTCGACGAACTTCCGGCGCCGCGAGCCGCTGAGCACCTTCTTGAGTTCGTCGAGGCGCATCGGGGTCAGGTTGAAGTGGCGGCAGCGCTGGTCGAAATGGTTGAGGTTGATCGCGAACAGCTCGTCGGGCTTGCGCGAGCGGTTGATGCTGTCCTCTTCCTTGGTGTCGGCGCGGATCTCGCTGGCGAGGATGAAGTCGACCTTGTCCCAGAATTCGGCGACCAGCGGGTGATCTCCGCCCGACGATTGCTGGCGATCGAGCGCCATGCTGTCGATGAAGCGGATGGCGCGGCCGATGGCTTCGTCGCCCGCCTCGCGGTCGATGGGCAGGATCTCCGCCGTCGCCTCAAGCGCTGCGGCCAGCTGGGCGTGGTTCTTGATGCAGCGGGCGTTGTGCAGGCCCTTGGTGCGGCCCTTCATATTCTCGCGGTGGAAGCGGTATTGAGCGAAGAATTTCTCGAGCCAGATTTTCTCGCTGCGCACGATGTGGATGACGACGTCGCTGACGTCCTCGACCTGCAGGCCCTCGATGCGCTCGGCGGCGGCGGGGCTGGCGTCGGTCCAATGTTCCTTGTCGAAGCGGAAGGACATCAGACGCTCGAGCACCGCCGTCATGCTGTCGATGCGTTCATTCTGCATGAGGTAGATGGCGCCGAGGAAGGGCGGCTCGACGGTTTCGGTACCGCCGTTGCGGGCGCCGGTGACGCGCGGCGATCGGCCGTTGTAGAGGGTGAGAAGTTCGGTCCAGTCGAACTGGCGCCGGTTGCCGCCGCGATCGTCGCGGTTGCCCTCGATCAGGCCGACCGGCAGGTTCGACACCTTGACGAAATTGCGGGCGACGCCGGCGATTGAGCCCTTGTTCGGATCGAAGCCTTCGTAACCGGAGCGGCCCAGCAGTTTCCACAGGAAGGTGATCAGGGTGGTCTTGCCCGAGCCGGCATCGCCGGTGAGCTCGAGGAAGCCGAGGCTTTCATGCGCCTTGCGGATCTGCACGGCGAACAGCGACATGATGAAGAAGGCCAGGGCGGTCAGGCCGCGCTCGCCCCAGCCGATCCACAGGTCGCGGACCCAGCCGAATTCGCGGCGGTCGGGGTTATAGGTGATGGTGAGGATGCGCTCGGGGGTGCGGAGCTTCACGGCCGCGCGCCCGAAATCGAAGTATTTTTCCTTGTTGATCTGGATCAGGCGGCTGTCGCGCACGGCGATCTCGCCGAAGACCCACGCCTTGTGCGCGTCCGAATAACCGGTGAAGGGCAGCGGCTCGACGATCTTGATGTTCTTGGTCTGCTGCCGCATCAGGCGGTCGAGCTGGTCGGCGGTGCCCGACCAGCCGCCGGCGAAGGCCATCAGGCGCTTCTTGAATTCGCCGCCCGAGGCGCAGGCGTTGCTGCTGAAACGGGCCTTTACCGTCTGGCGCTGGCGTTCGGGGAAGTCGATCTGCAGGAAGAAGTTGGTTTCATCGAGCGTTTCGTCGCGCTCCATGTAGAGGATCTGGAAAGCGCAGTTCGAGATCTCCTCGACGTCGGTGCGCTGCTGGCCGCGGCGGCCTTCGTCGCCTTCGTCATAGGTGATCTTGGCCGCGAACAGCCGGTTGAGGAAACGGAAGGTGAAGTTCGACAGGCCCGTTTTCTCATGGAACATCTTGGCCTTGGCGCGCGGTGTTTCGGCGACGGTGTAGGCGCCGTTCCACAGATATTCCTCGACCTTCTTTCTCGAAAAAGGCGCTTCATCGGCGCTGCCGCGATGCGACAGATGCTCGATCAGCAGATCGTTCCAGTCCTTCTTGTACCCCTCGCCATCGGGGCGGACCTGGGCGGCGGTGGCGTCCTTCCATCCTTCCTCGCGCGACCGCTTCACATGATCGCGCGCGGCCTTCACCCCGCCGATGCCGACGTCATAGGCATAGACCAGCCTGGGCCGGTGCTTGGGGTTGACGGTCGCGATGACCTTGAGCAGCTGCTCGAGCGACTGCTCGGCATAGTTGCTGATCGACATGACGCTGACCGAGAGGATGCCGACCTGGTTGAGCGCGGCGCAATCGAAGATGCCCTCGGCAATCCAGATCTCGTCGGCCGCCGCCAGTATTTCCCAGGTGACGCCGTTGGGCATCCACCAGTGGCCGACCCAGCGGCCGAAGTCGGGCTTGTCCTTCGCGATGTCGGGGTCGATCCAGCGGAACCGCGCCTTCTTGTCGCCGAAGCGACCGGGGCGGTCGATCAGCCGTTCCCACCAGCTGTCGTTCGCGAGCGGAAAGCGCACGGTGGCCGTGCTGCCGATTTTCGGATCCTTGTAGATCTCCTGCGAATAGAGGCCGCGGAGCAGGAGAAGATCGAGGCAGCGATCTGAGAGATAGGCGTCGGCGCTGGCGTTGGGATCGCGTTCGGTTGCCGGCGCGCGTTTCGACCAGTCCTCGAAAAGCTCGGGCAGGATGTCGCGGACCCGCTCTTCGTAACCGCAGCTGGCGCGGCCGCAGCGGACGATCTTGGGCTGGTCGGTCGCACAAAAGGCCTCGGGCTTTTGACAGTCCGGGCAAATGCCGCCCTGCATCCACTGACCCTTGACCGACTTGAACTTGAAGCGGGTGTTGAGGCCGGAGGTAATTTTGTCGGCAAAGGACATCGGGGACCTGTCGATAGGGTGCAGGAATGGGGCCGGCGAAATGCCGGGGCGCGGGGTTAGAGCGGGGTGGGTGGGCTAAGCGGCTTGGTCGCTGGCCAGATGATCGAAGATCGAGATCTGGTTGGGATCGCCGGGATCGTGGCCACGATCGCGCGCGGCGGGCGGATAGCGGCGGCGCTGATAGTCGTCAGGCGCCGCGGGCAGGTCGAGATCGTGGGGGATCGCGCTGGGCGACAGCGAGTAGACGAAGCCCAGCTGCGCCTTCCAGGTGTGGCCGCAGTCGACGTTCATGCAGATGAAGTAGAGATCGCGGACCAGCGGGGTCACTTCCTCGCTGTCGCGGATGACCGAGCGCCCACGACAGGCGGGGCACTTCATGATGCCGCGCTGGATCTTGACGCTGTCGGGGGCGGTGTCGGCGTTCATCGTCCGCCCTCCCGCTGGATCAAGCGCGCCTCGGCGCGGATCGCCAGTGCGTTGGCGATGACGCGGTCGGCCTCGGCCTCGATCGCCACGGCTTCGTCATAGTCGATGCGTTCGTCGTCATGGGCCTCGATGATGGTTTCGGCCATGTCGCTGGTCTTGCGCGATTGCTTGGCGAAGAGGATCAGCAGATCGCGACCCGTCGCGGTGATCGTCGGGGTCGGCACCAGCTCGAAACCGGCGCGGCGAGCGAGCAGCGCGGTAACGTGGGGGTGACCCTGATGCCCGAGCGTTTCGGATTCCAACGTCGCGACTTCGTCGATCCGCAGCCATTTGCCGCGGCGCTTGTTGCAACAGTCGCTGACATGCTGCTGCGGGCGACCGATGCGCTCGCCGGCGGCTTCCTGCCCGCCATAGGCGCGGACCAGCTTGCCGCATGCCGTTTTGATCTCCTGATCCTCGACCGGGAGCGTGATGTAGCGATCGTCGCTCATGCTTCGCCTCGGGCCGGGGGAGTAAGGTTCTGATATTTACTGCCTGTCGGAAAGGCGCAGAGGCTGGCAGCAAGGGTCAGGCAGCAGCGACGGGCAGGGGTGCCGGCGCAGAGGCCGCAGGGGCGAATGAGTGACGGGGTGGCGGACAAGGGCGAACAGGCCGCGGCAGCGGTTGAAAGGGGCGATGCCGTCGCCGCGACCTGTCCGCAATCCGGCGCGCCCTGGGCAAGAAGCGCGCGCCGGTCGGCGGGGTGGATGCTCCCGCCGATTTCGTGATGATGAAGCCCCCCGGCCATGGTTAGGCCACCCGTCGCTGGGCGTCGGCGTCGAGGCCGGTGCGGCGTTCGCCGACACGCATGTCGATGCCGCAGAAGCGGTCCTCGGTCGGTTGGTCGATCATGATCTCGCGTGGATAGATGTCGGGGCGCAGATCGTGCTTCGACACGCCCGTCGCCGCTTCAGCGCGCAGAACATATTCCGGGGGCATCCGCTTGGCGCTCTGCACCCACTTCCACACGGCTGTTTGCGACACGCCGCAGATTTCGCCGAGGGCAGACTGCGATCCCGCCGCCGCGACGGCAGCTTCGAGGGCTTGGAACGGAGAGAGGTTGTAGCTCATGGCCTCTGACTACAACCAAGGTTTTAGACCTGTCAACAACAAAAGTTTTAGGGCAAGAAATAACCAAGGTTGTAATGTGCGCCCTATGTTCCGGGGTGATCGGCTTGAAGCTCTGATGGAAGAGCAGGGGATTTCGCAGAGCGAACTCGCGCGCCGAATCGGCGTGTCCCAAACAACGATCTGGAAATTGCTGAAGGAACCGGCCCAAGGGTCGAAGTACACGCATCGCATTGCGGCCGAGTTGAAGACTTCGGCCGAATATCTGATGGATGAGGGCGACGATCCAACTGCGCCGCGAGGAAATCTCGGGGACAACCGGCGTTCCTTTGCATCCGCACGCGCCACATCTCCCGAAGATCTAGGGCTGGTCGCGATCAGTGAGGTCGACCTCGCGCTCGGTGCGGGCGGTACCTATCTGGACGATGGCGCGGTCACCGAACTGAAGCGCTATTTTCCTGTGCAGTGGCTGCGCGAGTTCACCGATGCACCGCCTGAAATGCTGGCCTTCGCGCGGGTACGCGGCACCTCTATGAAGCCGACGATCGACCATGGCGCGATCGTCATCATGGACTTGCGGCGAAAGCGGATCGATGAGCAGGACGAGATCTGGGCGATCGCGGTTTCGGAAATCGGAATGGTGAAGCGGATCTGGGCGAATCCGGACGGCAGCTACAAGATCAAGAGCGACAATCCGGCGGTGAGTCCGGAATCGGCCGTCGATGGCGAAATGTTCGTCATTGGGCGCGTCGTTGGGGGCTTTAGTAAATATTGAGGGGAGAGACGGGGGAATGCCGAAGAAGGCGAAATCGGGCGAGCAGCCATGCCCGGCGTGCCGTGAACCATGCTCGGTAGAGGCAATCATCTGCCCGCACTGTCGCACCACCTTTACCCAAGCCCAGATCGACGAACGAAAAAAAGCCGAGAGCGACAAGAACAAGGCGGGGCTTTGGGGCTGCGGCGGGCTGATCGCCATTGTTCTGGTAATCGGGATGTGTAGCAGCCCAGCGAAAAAGGACGGCGATGACAAGGCCATAGGTCAGGTCGCTGGCACCGCGACCCCCGCGAGCAAAGCACCCGCGGGGAATGCGAAGGATGATGCCATCGCCTTGTTCCGCGCGATGATCTCCGCCACCTCGGCGTGCGACGCGGCCAGCAAATCCATACCTGCCGCAATGCAGAACGGCGACATGGTAGCCGCCTATCGCGCGGCGGATCGAGCGGAGCGGGCGTGCCTTTCGGTAGCGAATGATATCCGTGCGATTGATGTTCCGGCCAGCCTTGGGAGCGCGCATGTGGCGACAGCCAAAAAGGCGCTCGAAGCATGCGACACCGCCTATGTCAGCAAGTGGGCGGGTGCCGACAAACTGAAAGATATCATCGACGGGGAATCGAAGCCGTCCGATCTTGCCGAGCTGCAAGATACGGCGTCGTTGGTGCAGGCTGGGCAAATGCTTTGCGCCGGCGGGCTGATGAATATTGCCAACGAGCTAGGGGCGACCAACGCCGATCTTGGTATCGAAGACACCAAGTAATTTGCTCGAAGCTCTCTGCCTCGCCCTCGACAAGCCGATGGACGGCGACACATTTTGGACCTGTAGCGGAACGAAGGTGCGGCTGGTCGCAGCGAGCGGGCCGCTCGACGCGCCGGAAATGCCGGGATCGCCACGCTGCAATGGCTGTGACCCTGAACTTGGGCGCGCAGCGCGCGATCGGATGAAGACGCTGATCGTGAAGGCGCGGGCGCCCATTGTGAAATGTGACGGTGTCGACCGATACAAGCGCGCCTTGTGCACGGTGTCGATCGACGGGGTTGATCTGGGCGATCAGTTGGTCGCCGAGGGGCATGGGATCATCGAAGAAAAATGGCGCCGCCGGTGAGATATGCTCGACCGCGCCGAAAGCCGGGGCCGACGCCGAGCAAGCATCGCTGGGCGATCGAATCGTTCGGCAAGCGGGTGACGCCTTGGCGCGCGTTGCGCGCGACGGCGATGAAGGATGCGGTGGCCAGCGGGTATGCGAGCGAGGATGGTTTTTTCTGGGTCGGCAACGACTTGGTGATGGAGGCGCGGTGATGTCAGGACTGTCGTTCGGATCGCCGGGAACGTGCATTTTTTGCGGCGTTGCAGACACCCCTCGCACGCGGGAGCACATCATTCCGAAGGCAATCGCGGGAGGGCCAGACGGGCTCGTTTTCACCGATGCGACATGCGGCGATTGCCAGGTGAAGATCAAACGGTTCGAGGATCACTCTCATCTGGTGCATTTGATCGGTGCGCGACGCTTTCTAGATTTGCGTGGATACACGAAGGTCAAAAATCAAAAGACCCATTTGCCGATGCGGGCCACGACGGGCACCTATGAAGGAACGGTGATGGTGGCGGTCGAAGACTATCCGGCGCTCTTAGGATTTCCGGTATATGGGCCTGCTAGTTGGCAAACGGATCCCGAGGCGGCGCTTGTGGAGCCGCCAGTTACAGCGATGACAACTAGGCTACTGCGCGGCGACGATGGTCGATTGAACCGGAAATACGGGATCAAAACCTTCACCGGCATGATGTTTGATGCCGGTTTGCTCGGTCGCTACATTGCGAAGGTCGCTCACTGCTACACCATCGGACGCTTTGGCCTCGAGAATGTGGTGCCATTTCTTGGGCCGCACCTTCTCCATGAAGACCTTGCCCATCGAGGCATTCTGCCATTCATCGGGAACAGTGATCGGAAGATTGATGTGCCCGGACTGCACCGTCTCGAGACTTTCGAAAAAAAGGGCCTCGGCTATCATCTGGTCGGCGGCGTCGTGCAGCTTTTCGGGCAAGCCGATATGCCAACATATGAGGTTCTGGTCGGGGCAATGAAGGGATCGAAGCTGCCGCCTTGGGCCCAAGTGCCACCCGGCATCGCGGAAGGATGAGCGATGGCGTCTGACATCCTATCGTTCGCGCTCGAGCGCCTGGACGTCGCGGAGAAACTGCTCGCCGAAATGTCGACGGCAGATACCCTTAGGTTGCAACGGGAATGTTGGTGGCAATTCCTGCAGGCACTCGACTCCAGCATCGGCAAATTTCACGCTGCGGCGGAGCACGCCAAGGGGCCGCTTCTCGGATGGTTTGGGAAGGTGCGCGCCGAGCGAAAGGCCGATCCGCTGCTCTCCTATTTGCAACATGCTCGCAACGCAGATCTGCATGGCCTTCAAATTGTCATATCTTCTTCGGGGGCCGGCTGGGTCGCAGGCCCTCTTTTGATCGGATATCCTCCTCCTGGCGAGGATGACAGCCTGTCTCAGTGGGTAGGGTGGGTGGAAAGTTCTCTGGGCGAACAATTTGTGTATACCGTCGACCCAGAAACCGGCGAGGGTCGCGAACTGACGCGGGAAGAAATGGTGTCTATGGGGATGGCCGCTCGGGTCTTTCCGCCACACTTTGCATTAGCGCCGGTGACGGACCGCACCGTGACATACGAACCGCCAATATATCATCTTCAAAACCCGCTGATCGATAATTCGCCGGTATCCGTTGGTCGGCTCGCGTGCCTCTGGGTGAGAAGCAAACTTACTGAGGCGGAAAAATATCTCGCCTGATCAGGCGCTTTCCATCTTTATTGAGGTCAGCAGCCCGCCGGCGCTGAGCTTGTGCGTCGCCTCGCTGATCAGCCATTTGATGCCGTCGATCTCGCTGTCCCATCCGACCAGGAAGACGCGCGTGCCCGGTCCCAGCTCGGGATCGCCGAGGGCGAGGTCGTAGCTGAATTCGAAGGTGCCGCGCTTGCGCTTGGTGACCTCGCCCTGGGCGGCCGCCTTGGCATCCGCCTCGCTGGCGTAGACCTTTTTCAATCGTTTCTTCTTGGCGCCGCCAACCTTTACCGTGCGATTGCGGCCGCCATCGAGGTCGCGATAGCTGGCCTCGGCGCCGTCATAATCGTCGCGCGCCGCGGCGGTGAACTCCCATGTCCAGCCTTCTTCGCGCGTGATCGCGACCTCGGGCAGGGCGCCGCCGACGGCGGTGGTCGTGGCGCCGCGCGGCAGGAAGACCAGTGCGCCGCCCTTTGGCGCTGCGAGGGCGTCGAAGCGGCGGCCAAGGTCGCGGACCGACATCATGTCGCTCTTTGCCTTTTGCTCGAACATGGCGATGGGCTTGCCGGCGAGGTCGGGGTGGATGCGCGGGGTCAGGCCGTTGCGGCCCGCGATCTCGGTCAGGATCGCCCCGAGGGTGGTGTCTTTCCAGATCCCGTCGCGACGCAGCTTGTAATCGCTGGCGAAGTCGGCGGCGCGGGCGCGCAGCGTGATCTTGTCGGGCGGGCCGCCGCGGCGCGATTCATCGACGGTGAAGCGGCCCTTGCCTACCAGGCGCGCGCCGACGTCGTCGCCCTGTTTCCAGCCCAGCGACAGGTTGAGCACGGCGCCCTTTTTCGGCGGGGCGATCGCACGGTCATGATTGTGGATCGTCACCTCGAGCGTGTCGGCTTCCTCGCCGCTCTTTTCGGTCAGGGTCAGGTCGATCAGGCGCGGGTTGACCTTGTCGGTCAGGTCGGTGCCGTCCGCGAGGGTAAGGCGCACATCGGCGATATTGGCGGGCATGGCTGCTCGATCAGCTGACGCGGCGCAAGTCGATCGCGAAGTCGATGCGTCGCGCGATGCCGCCGGCGATGATGTTCTTGCCCGACTGGTCGAGCGCCACCAGCTTGTAGATGCCCCATAGCTTGCCGTGGCCGTCGACCAAGGGCTGCGGATCGCCGGTGTCGGCCATCTCCGCCAGTGTGTCGAGCGACCCGAAGCTGCCCGCGACCTCGGGGATCACGCTGCCGAGCAGGGTGACGTCGTCGTCGCCGGGGCCGACATATTGGCTGGCGGGACGGGCGAGGAAGCGCGGGCTTTCCTCGTGCCGCCAGCTGCGCCGGCGCTGATATTCGTCATAGGCGAGGGTGTCGATGCCGAAGACGAACAGGCCCCAGGACATCAGGGTGCGCGGGCCGGCGACGCTGGGAAAGTCCAGTCCGGGCGCAGGCGGCGGGTCGGGGAACAGGCCCTTGACCAGGCGCACCAGCCGGTTCGCCTGGTATTTGGTCGCATCGACCTTGGAACGCCAGCCGTCGAAGGGGAGGCCAAGGCCGCGGATCGGGTCGGGTAGCTTTTCGATCATGCCGGATCCTATTCGTCGTCGTCGAAGGTGGAGCGCGCGGCCGAAGCCTTCGCGGCCTCGAGCCGGCGCATGACTTCGTCGGCGAGCGCCTTCACGTCCTGTCCCGCCGCGCCATAGACGTTGAGGGTGATCGACATGCCGGCGGCCTGCAGGCTGGCGCTCTGGCCGGCGCCGGGGCCGCTGCGCGGGGATGTGGCATAGGCCGGTGACAGCGACATGGCGCCCGCAGCGGCGACGCCGGCGGCGAGGCGCTTCATCGATCCGACCGGTCGCTTGCCGCCGCGATCGATGCCGAGTGCCAGACCCTCGCTCATGAAGCCGCCCAGGGACATGAAGAGGCGGGAGGGGGAGGCAATGCCGAGGAAGGACTTGATGCCAGCGATGCCCCTGAAAACAACATATTTCAGGGCTTCCCAGACTTTTCCGGGCGCCGCCTTTATCCCCGCGACCAAGCCGTTGATGATCTGGCCACCGATCGTCACGAAGCTGGACACCAGCCCGCCGATAAAGGCGAGGGCGCCCGAAAAGGCGGCCTTGATCGTCGCCCAATTGTCCCAGATGAACAGCGCCGCCTGACCGATCGGGCCGCTGAATTCGAGGATGTTGCGGGCGTTGCCCTTCAGCCAGGCCCACGCCTGGCCAAGGTAACCGATGCCGGCGCTGAAGGCGCCCTTGATCTTGTCCCAGTGGGTGTAGATCAGATAGGCGGCGACGCCGATCGCGGTGACCAGCAGGCCGATCGGGTTCATCAGCAGCGCGCGGCCGACGAACAGCATGGCGCGCCCGAAGCCGAGGGCGCCTTTGACCAGCATGCCCATGGCCGGCGAGGCCAGCAGGGCGCCGGTGCGCAGCTTGGCGAAGAACCCCCAGACGCTGGCGATCGGTCCGATGATCGCGCCGAGACCGAACTGCAGCGCACCGAGACCGATCTTGAACAGTGCCAGCCCCGCGACGATCTTCATCACCGTGGCGGCAGCTTGGGGATTTTCCCTGGCCCATGACGATACCGACGCCGCCAGGCCGGTGACCCATTGCACAGCCGACGTCACGGCAGGCAGCAACCCCGCGCCCAGCGTGATGGCGAGTTCGGAAACCGAGGACTTCAATCCCGCCCACCCGACATTGGCATCGCGAAGCAGGCGCTGATTGAAGGCGGCATCGATCGTGCCGCCCGATTTCATCGAATCGTCGCGGACCTTGCGATATTCCTCGAGGTTCTGGATCAGGCTGCGGATCGCGCCCTGCGCCTGCATGTCCTCGAAGGCGAAACCGAGCTTCGACATATCGCCCTTGGTCGCTTTTTTGGTGATCGTCGCGATGGCTTCGAAGGTGTCGAGCCCCTGATCCTTCGCTTTTTTCATTGCCGCCGGAAGGTTGACGCCGAAGTTCTTTTCGAACGCGCGAATCGTCGCCGGCGAATTGATCTTGGCGAGCAGGTTGACGATGTTGTTCGCCGCTTCGTCGGCGGTCCCGGTGCCGGTGCGCGCGATCTGGAGCGCGGCCGACAGGTTGCCGACCGCCGTCAGGCCGCTTTCCCCCAGAGCCTGCATTTGCGCGGTGAGGCCAGGGAAGTGGCGCGCCATGTCGCGGATCTCGAAGGCCCCGGCATTGCCAGACGCGGCCATGATATCGAGCGCCGCGCTGGTCTGGTTGATCGGAACCTTGAGGTTGTTGAGGTTCGCGAAGGCGGCGTTCGCGCCGTCGGCGAGATCGACCTTGAAGGCCGTGCCCAGCCGCCCGATGGCAGGGACCATCAACGCCGCCTGTCGTGGATCGAGGCCGAAGCCTGACAGCACGTCGACGGCGCTGCGCATATCCTCGGGCATCAGGCGGGCGGCCTTGGCGGCAAGGATGATGTTGTTGGCGAGGCGGTCGGTTTCCCGATTGGTCAGGTTCGCCTTTTGCTGGATATCGACCATGCCGCTGCTGAAGTCGCCGGCGGCCTTGGTGGCGAGGATCAGCGGCGCGGCGAGGCCCACGCCCTGGACGATGTTCTCCTGTCCGCGCTGGCGAAGATCAGCGCCCTTTTCCTTGACCCTTGCGACCGTGTCGTCGATCGCGAGCAGACCCTTTCGCCTGGACAGTTCGCTGTTCGTCTTTTGCAGCTGGTTCGCGAGTTCGGCCTCGCGCTTCCAAAGCGCGGTGACATTGCCGCTGGCGCCGTCCATCTCGCGCCGCACCTTGGCGAGTTCGCGCTCGAGCCCGGCGGCTTCCTTGGCCATGCCCTTCAGCACCTGGCTCCCGGTCTTGCCGGTGCCGATGATGTTGCGAAGCGACCCCGACAGCTTGTCGCTGCCGAGGAAGTTCACAACGATGGCCAGCTTGTTCGTCATGGATTGCTCTTCACTCTATTCATCGACTTCCACCGATCGACGGCGCGGCGGCGCCATTGCAGCAGGTCGAGCAGGTCCATCGCGAGCATTTCCGACAGGGGCCAGTGAAAGACGGCGGCAATATCCGCCATGATTTCCTCGACCGTCAGCCCTCCATCATCTTCTTGATCGCCGCCTGCTCGGCCTTCGTCAGAAAAAAACCGCGGAGCACTCCGCCGATGACCGCCAAGTTGCCTGGCTCAAGCGTGTTGGCTTCGTGGTCGGTCAGAATGGGATCGCTGATGCGCGGCACAATCTCGATGATCGTGGCGATGTCGCTCATCAGCACGTCCTTGAGCGAAAGGCCGCGGAGTTCGCCGGCCCCCGGCTTCCGCAGAGTCAGCCGCGTGATCTGCGTCTCGCCGCGGACGATCGGCTCTTCGAGATCGAAGCTTTCGAACTTCTTGCTACCCGAGGCGGGCTGCGGAGCGGCATCTACCGCGGCGGCGATATCGATGGCGGCGGGCGGAGCTTGTTCGGTCATGAGCGGGGTCCTCAAATCTGGCGGGGATGGGACGGGGGCGGCGGCGCTTGTGCGGAATTACCCGCTGCCTCCGCCGCCCCCTACCAATGCCGGCCCTCCCCGCTCTGTCGGGCCGGAATCGGATTCGGGATTTTAGTCGCCCAGGGCCTGGCGGATCTTGGCGTAGACGTCGGTGCCATCGACGACGAAGACGGCGTTGAGCATGTCGACCTCGATCTCGGTGCGGCCGTTGATCGACACCTTGTAGTAAGCGAGCGGCCATTTCACCTTGTGCTCGGTGTCCTCGCCCGCCTTGGCATTGCCCATGTCGAGTTCTTCGGGACGGCCGCGCATGACGATTTCGACCTGGTCGACATTGCCGGTGTCGTCGGACTGATAGGCGCCGACCAGGCGGAGCATGCAGCCGTCGACTGTGGTGCTCGCGAACTGGCGGAAGCATTGCTTGACCAGGCCGCCGTTGGTGAATTCGGCCTCCATCAGCTGCAGCCCCATGTCGATCTTGACCGGGCCGAGCATGCCGCCGCCGCGCCATTCCTCCATCTGCCGCGCGATCTTTGGCTGGGTGAATTCGCCGATAACGCCCTGGTAGTTGTTGCCGTCGTTGTAGAGGCGGTAGTTCTTGAGTTTGCTGGCGAGGCCCATGGCCGGTTCCTTTCGCTGCTGGAGGTCGGGCGGGGCCGGTCAGCCGTTCACCTGGTCGGCGAAGCCCGCGTAATATTTGTCGGTGATGATCTGATTCAGGGTGATCTGCTCGGCGGGCGCGCAGGGCGTGAATTCATAGCTGATCACCAGCTGGCCGGCGGCGAGGTTGAAGGCCTCGTTGGCGGCGTCGTCGAACCATGCACGGCCGCCGATCATGCGGCCCTGGGCGACCAGCCCTCGGATCTCGGCATTGATGGTTTCAAGGATGTCGCGGATCAGGCCCTTGGTCATCGGCTTGTCGACCGCCCAGGCGAGGCCGCGCGCGATCGTGTCCTGCAGGATCTGGCTGGTGCGGACCGCGCTTTCGAAGGCGTATTCGGGCACGTCGCTGCAGGTGCGGTTGCCCCAGAAGCGGAAGCCGGTCATCCGGATGATCGTGGTGACATGGCCCGCGTTGAGCAGTCCCGCCGGCGTCGACGGATCCTGCAAGTCGAAATGCACCGACTTGCTGATCCCGGTGACGCCATCGACCGCGACGTTCGACAGGGTCTTGTGCCAGCCCTGCTCCTCATCGGTGCGGGCGCGCAGGCCCAAGGCGCGAGCGACGGCGTCGCCTTCGAAATCGCCGCTGAAATTCGGCCAGATCAGCATCAGCTCGCGTTGCGAGAATTCCTCGCGATAGGTCAGGGCCTCGGCAATCGTGTCGCCCACGGCGGCGGCATAGACGAAGCCGCGCAGCTTCCTGGCCACGATGGCGAGGGCGACGGTCACTTCTTGCGCATCGAGGCCGGGAGCGCCGAGGATGCGGGGGCGGACGCCAAGCTGCACCTCGGCATCGAGGAAGGCCTGCATGCCGGATGCGACGCCTTCGGTGATCGTGCCGATGACGTTTTCGACCGTCTCTTCGTCGGCATCTTCGCCGACACCTTCGGCGACGCGGACGATGACCAGGATCGGGGTGGTCTGGTCGGCGATCGCCTCGAGCGCCGGCTTGAGGGTGCCGCCGGTGCCGGCAACGCCGATCGCGTCGCGGATGCTGGTGACCAGGACGGGGGTGTCGAGCGGGAAGGCGGCGTCGAGCGCATCGGCCGCCGCGCCGACCGGCGCGGTGGCGGTGGCGATCAAGCCGATGATGGCGCTGGCGACGGGCGCGATCGCGCGGGCGCCGGTGGTCAGTTCGTTGACGGTGATGCCGTGGTGGAAGGGCATGACAGGCTCCTTTTGCGAAAGATCAGGGGGCAGGTACGGCGACGCCGCCCTTGCGGATGGGGATGGACAGTTGGACGCGGCTGTTGGCGGCGGGCAGGTCGATGCGCTCGGCGAGAAGATCCACGACGATCTGGCCGTCGCGATTGTCGGTCGAGACGCCGACGTGGCGGATGGCGATGCGCGGTTCCCACCGGCCCAAGGCCACGGCCGTCGCGGCGAAGATCAGCTGGCGGGTCAGGGGATTGGCGGGCTGGTCGATCAGGTCGGGCAGCATCGAGCCATAGTCGCGGCGCATCACCCGCGTGCCGAGCGGCGTGCCGAGGATGTCGGCGATCGACTGTCCGAGGTGCGCGTTGCCGCCGAGCGCGGTGCCGGTGAGGCGGTCCATGCCGTTCATTCGGGTTTGCCCGACACGCCGCCGCCGGCGGTGACGCCCAGATGCTTGTGATCCTTGAGGCTCTTGCCGCCGCCGACGACGTCGACATCGGCGGTCGCGGTGCCGGTGATGGTCAGGTCGCCGTCGATCGAGACATTGCCGACGACATGGACCTGGTCGGCGGTGATGTGGACGATCGAGCCGGCGGGCAGCTCGGCGCGAAGCTCATGCCCTTCCGGGTCATATTGCAGGACGGCGCCATCGGCGAAGGCGATCAACTCGGCGAGGCTGTCGCCGGCGGGAGGGAAGGCGGTCTGGACGATGCCGAGCAGCACGATGCCGGCGGCGAGCTCGCCCTCGGCGCAGAGGACGATAGCCTGTTCGCCCACGGTGGGCGGCGACCAGACGCGGGTGTCGCCGGCGCGCGGCGCCAGCCAGCGAAGTGGAGGCGTTTCGATCGGATCTTCGTCGGGATCGCCGATGGTGACGGTGCAGGTGGCGGCGCCGAGGTCGACGGTCGCGATCACGCCGATGCGGATCAGCGCGGACGGGTCGAAAGGAATGTCTTCGGGTGCGGCGGCCATGTCGGCCACCAAGCCGCGCGCCAGCAAATAATCCAGCGCGCGACGTTGTAAGGCGCGGGTTTACAACGGCCGATGGCCTATTCCGGAACCTCGACCGGGTAGAAGACATAGTTTGCGAGGACATGACCCTGATCGCTGCGCAGGGCGCCGCGGGGCAGCGGGCCATCGGCGGCGTTGGGGCCGAAGACGCGCGGATCGCCCTCGGCGAAGGTGACGGTCAGGGTCTTGGCGGCGTCGTCCCAGGCGACGGCGGTGACGCCGGAGATGATTTCCTCGCCCCCCTGATCGTCCTGATAGTTGAAAAGCATGCTCATGGTGGTCTCCTTTGGTGTCAGGGAAGGGCGATGGCGGGGTCGGACCAGCTATCGCCGGCCCAATGGCCGCTGGGTCCGAAGGCGAAGTCGTGCGCGGCGCGGTGCCCGTCGCGCAGCCGAAAGAGGTCGCCATGCTTGTGGCTGAGGTCCTGGGGGACCAGATTGCCGAGACGATGCATTTCGCCCCAAGGTTCGCACAGCATGGTGTCGATGATCCGCCAGTCGTAGACGATGTAGGATGGTGCCGCGTCCTGCACGTTGCCGCTGGTGTTCCCCGGCAAATGACCGCAGCCCATGAAGCCGAGGATCGCGGCGGCGTTCGCCGGCATCGCGCTGAACCAGCCGCGTCCGATTGCCTGGCGCGTGATCGGCACGCCGACCGTCCAGGGCAAGGCGGGATAATTGTCGGCGCCGATCAGGGCGCTCGAGGTCGTCGAGGGAAAGACCGGTTCGTTGCCGATCACCGGATAATTGACCGTCGTCGTGGAGCCGGTCATCGAGAAATAATGCGGGCTGGAGGTGACGGTGGTGGTGTTGGCCAGGCCCGCAATGCGGCAATTCTGGCCGAAAAAGCCGCCGGTGCTGACGTAGTTGCGCGTCGGGCGCGCCGTCAGCACCATCATGAAGCGGTGGTTGGCATCGCCGTTCTGAGGAAGGGCCGGGTTCAGCGCGTCGGGGCCACCCAGGACGGAAAAGTCGTAGATGTGCTGGCGGAGCCGCGCGGGAATCCGAGCAAAGGCATAGGTGTTATGGTCGGCCAGCCCCGCCTGGGTCACCATCATGTGGAGCGCGTCGCGGTCGGTGAATTCCATCAGGATGCGGCCCGCGCCGGCGTTGCTGCCAAAGACCCAGTCGCCATGGAGATCGCCGAGCAGCGAGACGTCGAGGCCCAGCGCCCTGGCGGCGCGCCGGCACGCGGCGTTGCGCGCCGGGCCGCCATGGACGGGCAGCGCCTCTTGGCCGAATTCGGCATGGCTGGGCTGATAGGCCCAGATCGTGCCGTCCTGTTCGAAGTCGATGGCGGGGAGCAGGATCGACCCGTCGAAGAGATCGGGACGGGCGCCGCCGAAGAGGATGGATTTCGGATCGGTCATTTCAGCCACCCCCGCGGTTTCATGATCAAGAGGATGTAGAAGATGGCGAGCAGCCGGTAACCGTCATGGTTGAAGTGGCCGTCGTCGGTCCCGCCGTAATAGCGGCTGCGAAAGCGGAGCGGGATGCGACCGAGCGCCATGTCGGCGATATCGGTGGCGCTTTTGGTCAGTCCGGCGATGCCCCAACCGGCGGGCAGGTTTTCGTTGAGTTGCCATGCCGAAGGGAGGAGCGTGCCGTCATAGGGAAAGCGTTCCTGGAAGAAGGCCATGGGGTCGAAGAAATCGGCGCCATAGAAGCCCAGATTTTCCTTGTTCTGGCCAAGGATAGCGGTGTGGACGGCGCTGCCGATGTCCTCGGTGCCGTCGCCGAAGGCCCAGTTACCGAACAGCGTCGCGCGCCGATGTTCCGACGGGACCTTCGTCATCAGGCGCGACACAGCCATGCGCGGAATCGACAGGTCGGTGGTCGGGTCGTTGCGTTCGGGCCAGATCAGCTTGATCGCATAATCGTGCAGATTGCTGGCGCGGATGAAAAGGCTGAGCGGGTTGATGGTGATGTCGCCGGTGCCGCCAATCTGCTCGATCGCATAGACCAACGTGTTGGCGTTGGCGCCGGTGCCGGTGTTGATCAATCGGCAGGGTTTGCCGTTGATGAAGCCGTCGATCGTGTCGAGGCTGGTCCCCCGGCGAGCGAAAGGACCCGAGGGCGACGGCGTCGCGGTGCAGAAGGCTGCGCCGGCGGCCGCCAGGGTGGTGCCGACATTGAGGGTGACCATGATCGGCATCGCGCCGTCGCGGGCGGCGATCTCCATCGCCTTTTGCGCGCTGACCCCCCAATTGATGCACCGATATTCATGCCCGAGCAGTTCGGCGAGATACCACAGCATATTGCCGATGATGCCGCAGCGCGGGTTCGTCGTGGCGCCGATCAGGGTCCCCGATCCCTGCACGGTGCTGTGGCCGATGCCGAGCAGCGTCTTGAGCATCTGTTGCATCTGGTAGGACAGGAAGCGGCTGCCGACGATCGCGTTGTCTGCGGCGGAGGCGAACAGCATGCCTCGATTGAGCAGGTTGCCGGCGTCGCGCCCGCCCAGCGCGCCGCGCAGCGCTGCGTTGCCGGTCTCGAGGCCCGCGGTCGCGACGGCAAGGATCGCCGCGTCGCGCGCGGCCTCCGCCTGTTCGGTGATCGCCGAGATCAGGGGACCGACCGCGGCCTTCTTCGTCGCGCCGCCCTGGACCAGGACAAGCTCTTCATCGCCGGTCAGCGGGAACGCCGGGTTGAGCGCCGGGATCTTGGGCATCGATCAAGCCTTCATGATGTAAGCGAGGGCGAAATAGGGCGGCAGGTGGCTCGCCTGCTCGATGTCGTGACTGTGCTCGCCGTCGCCGCCGGTCGGCCCGGTCATCCCCTGCAGCGTGCCGTCCGCGCTGTCGTTGTTCATATTGTCGGGGGTCGAGGCGGGGATGGTGCCGTAGACAAAGGCCGTCGCGATCTGATCGCCGACACCGTTGGGGTGATCGTGGCTCGGCATCTCGCCAATCGTCAGTGCATGGCCATCGGTGGCGCCGCCGTGATCGTGCTGCAGCGCGCCGCCGGTGGCCGCAACCGCATAGGCATCCCCGGCGCCGACGACGAAGCGGTTGCGGAGATCGGGTGTCCCGGCGGTGCCGTCGCAAAGAAGCCAGCCATCGGGAACGTCGACGATTGCGCCGGACCACATGCCGATGAAGCCCGCGGGCATCGCGGCCTCGATGAGCCGTTTGACCAGGTCCGGCGGCATGGCGGTCTGATGATCCAACCCTGCGTCGGCCTGTGCCTCGGTCGAGATTTTCAGCACGCCGGCGACGGTTTCGGTGCCGGGCGGGTTGAGGAATTGCGGGTCGCCGAACTCGATCACCGCGGCGATATCGGCGGCGATCGAGATGTCGATCGCGAACAGGCTGGTCGCCAGCGCGGCCTTGGACAGGATCGGGTCTTCAGCCTCGCTGTAAACCGCGATCAGCGTGCCATCGGCGGCGTAGAGGCCGAAGCCGGTGACATCGTAAGCGATGGCGGCTGAGTCATAGGCGGTGACGTGGAGGATGTTTTCGGCGACCGCCTGGCCCGCGACGGTGTTGATGCGCCGGAACTCGCCGGGCAGCGCGTCGATCGTCGGCGCCATGATGAAGGGCGTGTTGGTCAGACCGATCTCGGCGATGACGACGGCGTCTGTGGCACCGCCCTGGGCGTCGGCGATCGCCTCGATGCCGGCATCGGTGATCATGATCTGTAGCGAAGGCATCAGATAATCTCCAAGATCGAGCCGTCGCCATCGACGATCGGCTCGCCATTCTGATCGAGCAGGGCATTGGCCCAGATCGGATCGTCATCATGCTCGGCGGTACCGGTCAGGCGGGTGAAGGTGGCGGGCACGGCGCCGCCCGCGAGCCAGACCTCGCCCTCCGCCTGCAAATTCTGGACGAAGGTGAAGTGCGATCGGGCGGGTTTGACCGACGCGACGTCGCGGATGATCGCCTCGGCGACCTCGGCAGTCAGGAAGGCGGCGGGGATCACGCCGGCGGGGGCACGGACCTCGAAGGTATGCGGGTCGCGGCGCGGGCTGGCCTCCCACCATTCGACCAGCTCGAGCAGCGGGTTGAAGCGGTCGAGCACTTGGCGGACGATGCCTCGCGTGCCCTTGCGCCGATGAAAGGCGATGGCGTCGGCGGTCGCAGCGCGCTTTTCCGCCTCGGTCCATTCGGGATCCCAGCGTGCGATGGCGAGGCCCCAGGCGAGGAAGGGCAGGATATGCGCCGGGCAGGTTGCCGGGTCCCACAGCTTGCCGACCGCCGTCAGGTCGATCCGGGCGCGCATCGCGTCCTCGAGGGCGCGCTCGCCGTCGGTGGAGTTCGGCGGCAACAGGCTGGCGGCGAGGATATCGGGATCAATCGTCATTCGTCATAGCCCGCGATGGTGACGGCGATCGCCGCGGCATTGCCCGCCTGCAGGGAGGTGATGACGATGTCGGCCGCCGGCGACGGCAGCACGACGCGCTGCACACCGGCGACGTGCAGGGCCGCGATGATCGCCGAGCGCGGGATATCGCGGCCCAGGCGCTTGGCCTTGGCCAGTAGCGCGGCAAGGCTGGCCTGCGCGGTGGCGAGGATCAGGTCGGGATCGGGGCCGGCATAGAGCCAGAGCTGCGCGACGATGTTGAAATCGACGATGTCGGCCGACTGGACGATGACTTCGTCGGTAAGCGGGCGGACATGATCGTCGGTGAGGACAGCTTCGACCGCGTCGAGCGTAGCGGGCGGCGCGGTGCCGTCGCCGGTGCGCGAAAGTACCGACACGACAACCTGCCCAGGCGTCGGTGAGGTTGCCGAGGCGTGCAGCACATCGCCGCTGGCCGCCATGGCATGGTAGACATAGGCCATTTCCGGCCCCGCCACGCTGAAGCTGTGCGGTGCGAGCAGGATCCGCGCGCGCAGTTCCTCATCGCTTTCGAGCACCGCGGGCGCGCCGGTTTCGAGATCGGCGGGGGTGATGACCAGGCGCGTCACGCCATAGAGCGCGCCCAGATGATCGAGGTTGGCGCCGGTGGCGAAGGCGATCAGCATCTGACGCGCGGCATCGTTGCACGCCTGGGCGAGCAGCATTTCGTCGTAGCTGTCGGCCTCGAGCAGCTTGATCGCGGGGTCGGATTCGACCAGCGCGTCGAAGGCGGGGAGGGTGACCAGAAGCCGCGCGATCTTCGCCGCCACGCGTGCCTCGAAATCGGGCTGCGCGACGATCGCCGGCGGCGGCAGGGCCGACAGGTCGATGGCCGGCGATGTGGCGATGGAAGAGATGGGCATGGCGTCGAGGAAAGGCAGAACCATCGCGCGCGCGCCAGCGGGCGACGTTGTAAGGCGCGGTTTTACAACGTCGCGCGGTTGCGTCGGGGCCTATCGATCGGGGGAGAGATGCTGCTCGATCGCGGCGAGCAGCTGGTCTTCGTCCTGGTCGCCGATGCCGATCAGGCGGCGCGCGACATAGCGGGCGCGGATCGTGCGACCGTCGCGCGTGCGGCCCACCGTGTCTTCCTTGCCGTCATGATGGACCTGCGCGACCTGTTGCGCCTGGCCGATGAAGCCGACCGTCACGCCATCGGCGGTCGGGCGCACCTTCAGCACCCGCGCGGCGCGCAATTTGCGGAACATCTTGCCGCGCTTCTTGCCTTCGCGCGGCCGCCGCGGCGCCATGGCGTTGCCATCGGGTTCTACATTGGCGGCGATGCGCGCGCTGTTCGACCGGCGGAACGACTGGCCGATCTTGCTGGCGAGGCGCTTTCGCTCGCGGGGGGACAGGGCCGTGACGAAGCGACCGAGGAAGGTTTCGAGCTGGTCGAAATTGCTTTCGATCACGGCAGCGGGGGGCCGGGCAGCAGGCGTTCGCCGTCGAACCAGATCTGGGAAAGCGCGGGCGCCTCATCGAGGCCGCCGGGCAGCAAGTCATCGTCGAACAGCGGATCCGGCTCGGCGATGAACTGCATGTCGAAACCACCATCCTCGCGGCGAATGGCGGTGACGCATTCGGTCAGCTGCAGCTCGATCTGCAGGTCGACCGATTTGTTGTCGAGGAAATCGGCCTCGAAGCTGAAGGCATCCTTGCCGGGCTGCAACAGGTCGGGCTGGTTGACGCGAAGCCAGTGCAGGATCGCGATGGCGACCGGCGGCTGCTGCCCCGCGTAGCCGACGATGAAGATGTTGAGGCGATAGCTGTAGGTGAAGTTGAAGGATGGGGTGCCGGGCGAAGCCACGGCGCCGCGGTCGATCCACATGATCAGCCGATCGGGATTGTCGGCCAGATCCGGGACGGCCGCGGCGATCGCGGCGCGCAGGGTTTCGGGTTTCTTCATGCGCGCCGCTCTCGATCAGCGCTTCGCCGCGTCGGCGAGGCTGTCCTGGACATCATCGTGCAGCTGGTCGGACCGCGTGCGTGCAGCCGCGAGGCGTTCCTTCAGCTTTTCCTGGTCGCCCTCGCCGAAGGTGGCGATCACTTCCTGGGCGAGCGCGACAAAGGCCGGGGTGACCCTGGTGGCGGCGTCGATGATGCTGAGGATCCTGGTCAGGTCGAACATGGCAAATTCCCTAGGTTACGAGGCGGAGGAGAGCGGCGATCTCGACGCGGGCGATCGCCACGGCCTCGCCGTAACTTCGCGCGTTGCCGGCGTCATAGGCTTTGCGGACCGCCTGGACCGCCGCGAAAGCGCGGCGGTCGAGCGTCGCGATCTGGGCGGCGCGTTCACCCTTGAGCGTGCCGCTGTCGGCGGCGGCCTTCGCGGCGATCGCGGTGGCCTGGTACGCCAGCTCGACCGACAGGGCGACCTGTTCGTCGAGCACGGTGGCGTCGGCAATTTCCTCGGGTGCCTGCGGCAGCCCTCCGTTCGTCGCCAGCGGCGTGCAGGCGACCGCGCAGACCGCGAGCGCGGCGGCAATCAGATAGCCTCGAAACTTGATCATGGATCTTCTCCTGTGGCGGCGGGGATCTGGGAGGTCAGGCGATGGCGCCGATGCGGCTGTCGAGCCAGCCGACCATGAAGTCCTCGAACTTCGTGCCGCCCTTCGCCAGGCTGTAATAGTGCATGAATTGCAGACCGTTCAGCGCCTTGAGCATCAGGATCCGCGCGCGCTGCTCGCCGCGCTTGCGGCGCAGGGCCTGGAAGGCGGCGATAGTTCGGGTCCCGATCTTGCCGTCCTCGACAAGATCGGGATAGTCTGCCTGTCGGCGGTTGAGGACGTTGAGCGCCTGCTGAAACCAAAGGCCGGCGCGGGCCTGTCCGGCGTTGACGCCGCTGTCGATGACTTCCTCGGCGACCAGGGCGTCGACCTCGGCGATCGGCAGGAAGCCGGGCTTTGCGATATATTCGCGCCGATAGATCTCGCGCGCCGTCGCCTTGGGCAGCGTCCGCATGTCGCCCTGATAGCCGTTCGCGCGCGCGACGCGCTGGGTAATCCCCCAGTTGGTGGCGCCGCCGGGGTCGGACGGATGGTTCACAAAGCCGCCCTCGCGATTGAGGATGCCGTCGATCATGTCGTCGATAGTCATGGGATTTTCAGGCCTTTCAGGGTCTTTTCGGCGAGGGCGGCGAGGCTCCAGACGATCAGGAAGAGGGCGGTGGGGCCGACCGCGAGCCAGAGCCAGACCGGATCGGCGAGCGCGCCCAGCAGCAGGCCGGCGACGAACAGCAGGGCGAGGACGGCGAGCAGGGCGTTGCCGATCACGACGGCGCGCCCTTCGGCCAGATCTTGTCGATGAGTTCCTTGACCTTGGCGAAGGCCTCGCCGGTCAGCAGCCATTCGATGAACGGCGTGCCGCCCACGGCGATCAGGAAGGCGGCGAGGGGCTGGGTCAGGACGATGCCCAGCAGGGGCAGGGTGCGGCCGTCGAGCGTCGGTGCGAGGAAATAGGCAAGGCCGGTGCTGCCCGACAGCGCGATCATCGCCCAGAGCGACGTGTCAATGCCATCGGCCTTGCGCTGGCGCGACTTCCACAGCGAGAAGCATAGCGCGATCATGCCGCCGATCGCGATGGCGGCGATGAATTCGAGCGCGTGGGCGCCGTCGCGATTCGCCGACATCACGCCGGTCAGCCCGAAGGTCCCAGCGAGCACGAATGGATCCATCTTCATTGTTTCGCTCCCCGCGATACGTATTGAGGTCATCGTCCGATCCTCCATTTCAGTCCCAGAGCTGCACCGTTTCGCGGATGGCGGGAGCGGCCGCCGCGAGGTCAGGCAGGGTGACAATCGTTCCCTCGGCGATTTGTGGCCCGCCCGCGGCGAGGCCGGGGTTAAGGGCGAGCGCGGCCTCGGTGACGCCGGCGGTGCGGCCGACCGATCGCCAGGCCAGTTCGTCGAGCGTTTCGCGATCGTGGGCGATCACCTGCATCAGATCAGCTCGACGCTGTTGCGCAGGACGGGCGTGTCGGCGCCGATCGATTGGAGGTCGGCGACAGCGTTGTGGCCCAGGCGGCGGTGCTGGTCGCCGGTGATCCGCTCTTCGTCGCTGCGCTGCACCTGTTGATCGGTGGCGATCAGGTCGCGATATTCGTCGGCGACCTGGGCGGCGGTGTAGTGGCGGATGATCCGATGCCACAGGATGACGGTGCGGGGCTGGCCGTTGATCTCGACATCGTCGGGGACCTCCGCCAGTTCGGCGACGCCGGCGGTGGCATGGGCGGAGCGCCAGAGGGCGAGGTTGCGCAACGCGGTGAGGATGGCGCCCTCGATCGCCGCGACCAGGCGTTCGTGCGGCACGATATTCTCGCCGATGCGGACAGTCTTGCGCAGCGCGTTGACGTCGATGTCGGGGAACCAGCCGTCGACGGTGACCTTGCTGTCGACCGGCGAGGCAGGCGACGGCGGCGTTGAAATCAGATCGCTCACCGAAACATCCTGCCTTTCCTTGTTTTACGGGGGGTGGGGATCGGGTGCGATGGGTCCGCCTAACACGGTCATCGCACCCTCACCGCCCCCCGAGCGCCGTGTGGCGAGCCCTAGGTTTCGTTGGTGCCGGCGGCTTCCGCGAGTTGCTTCAGCTCGCGATCGACCGCCTCGAGCTCTTTCTTGACCCCGATGTTCTTGTTCAGCTTGAGAGCCGCTTCGAAATAGCCCTTCGCGGCGTCGAGCAGTCCGGCCTTGCCGCCCGCCGGCGCATTGTCCGCGGTGGGATCGAATGCGCCGGCGGCCGTCGCCGTGGTGCGACCCAGGGCTTTGAGCAGTTTGGCGCGCGCCTGGTCGGGCATGTCGGCCTTTTCGGTGAGCGCCTGGGTGCGGAGCAGCTGCTCGCGCGTGACATCCTTGGCATCGGCGAGCCACGCTTCGGCGATATCCTCGGCGACGAAACAGCCGAGCTTGCGGGTGTAGCGTTCGGGCAGGGCGAGGCCGTGCTTGATGGCATGGGCGGCGAGATCGAGTGCGCGGTCAATGTCGCGGCAATCGAGCGCCCAGATCATCATCGTGACCAGGATTTCGTCCTGGGCGGCTGCACCGCGCTGGCCGGCCTCGAGCACGCCGGCGACCCATGCGTCGAACGCTTTGGCCATTTCGGCCTTCTTGGGATTGCGGGCTTCGACCGACTGGATCTCGGCGAGCGACTGCAGGTTGGAATGCAGGACGGCGCGCAGCAGATTGTATTCGCTGGCGGCCTGGCCCGTTTCGGGCATGGCCGCGGCGACGCCGGCGACGACTTCACCGGCATCGGCAGCGGCGCGTTCGGCAAGCACCTGTGCGCGACGGCGCTGGGCAAGGCTGGACATAGCGGGGCTCCTCTTTGGTAGGGGTGGCCGCTCGATCCGGCGGCGGCCGCGGGACGCTGGCCCGAAGGCCTCTCCCGCTGTGCGATGGCTGGGCGGGGACCGGCCCGGATGCCAGTTCCCCCGCCCTTCGCCCTGGGTATTACGGGGCGACGGCGCGCGCGGGCGCTTCGCCGATGACGATGTTTTCGACGAGCGAGCAGAGCTCATAATCCTCGACCACATAGTCCTCGTTGACGCTCTCGTAGTTTTCGATCTGGTCGAGCGCGGGCTCGTCCTTGACCTGGCGGCGGCGGGTGCCTTCCTGAAAATAGATCGAAAGGTTGTCGAGCCGGGTGATCATCACTGCGTTGGCGGGGAAAAAGGGCACGCGCACGGCGGGCAGGCCGCCGAGTTGCTTGTCCGAACGCAGGATGCGGTCGGTCGCCTCGACTTCGGTCGCGGTCGCGCCTGTGGTCTGGGCGATCTGGAAGTATTTCTCATCGACCAGATCGTGGCCGACGATGACCACCAGTTCGGTATCACCGCGCAGCCATTCGGGAATCAGCCGCTTCGCATCCAGCACGAGCGCGTCGAGCGAGCTGTAATCCGCCTTGGCAGTCGCACCGTTCGCAAGCGACAGGTCGAAAAGGGTGACGCCGGGCTTGACGTAGATCTTCTTGAGGCCCGGATTGTTCGCACCGTTGGTGTAGACGGTGAGGTCGCCATCCTGAAGCACCTGCGCGGGGGCATTCGTGCGGACCTTGTACAGCCAGCCGAAGTTGACGTCCTGCAGCAGGGGGTTTGCGACCCGGTCGGTTTCTGCCGCGGCGGAGGTGCCGTGCCAGCCGATCATGATACGATCGCGGCCGATCTGTTTCGCGATGCTGTCGCGGATCAGCGTCTGGAATTCAGCCTTGTGCCGCCAGGCGTCGATCTTCGTGTACTTCAGCGCCGTATCGAAATTGGTCTGGCGGCAGAAATACTGATCCTTCGCCGACGTGTCGGTCGGATCGGTCGGAGTGCGGCGATTGCCCGCAGCAGTATTGGTGCGGCCCGCGATGGTGCGGGTGGTGCCGAGGCCCAGCTTGTCGCCCGACTGCTGGATCACAGGGCTGATATTGATCAGCCCGAGGAACTCGTTGCCCTGTTTGATGACCTCTTCGAGCTTCTGCTCGACGGTCGGATTAACGGCGAACTTGGTGGCGGTGACATGCGGGACGCTGACATTGTTGATCGCGGCGATCTGGGCCACATAGCCTTCGAAGAGAGTTCGGGTATCGGGATGCATGTTTTTGGTTCCTTGGTGCTAACTGTGGCGTTGAGCGCGGGATCTGGTGCGGCGGACGATCAGCAATCAGTCTTGACGAAATTGCCGGCGCCGTTGGACAGAGGGCGCGAGAGCTGCCCCGGCGCGGCGGTCGTTTCGACATCGCTGGTCAGCTTCTTCACCGACAGCGCGATCTGGTCGATCTCACCCCGGAAGGCGGTTGCCTGGGCCTGCAGGGCGCCGTCGAGCGTCTTGCCGAGATCGGTGAACAGGCCGGTCAGCGCGGTCATATCGATCGTGCCGGCGGGCGCGGGCTGCGGCTGCGCGACGGGTTCGGGTTCCTTTTTCGCGCCGGTGAACTTTTCCAGGACGCCGGTGAGCGCGTGGAGGAAGCCGCCAGTCTCGGGGGTAAGGTTGCCCTTGTCGTCGGCGAATTCGAGCGCGCCGGCGACGTCACGGCTGACGATCAGCGCGCCGGGGCGGGTTACGTTGAACTGCAGTCGCTCGGTGGCGATGGAGGCGGGGCTGTCGGTGAGTGCGACGCCCATCAGGTAGGCGTGGCCCTTGCCCCCGAAATTCGGTTCGATCTCGATCGACGGATAGACCTTCTGGCCCGCGGCGTTCAGCTGCTGCGCGTCCTCGAGCACGTCGAACGCGCCGAACAGTGCCTTGCGCTTTTCCTTGGCGCCGTTGAAGTCGACCTCGACCTCGCCGATCGAGAGTTCGGCGACGTCGCCCATTGACCGGAAAGGCTTCTCGCCAGTGATGCCGCGGATATGCTCGATATTGAGCCGCGCGCCATAGGTCTGGGGGTTGTAGCTCGACGCCATTTCCTCGAGCATCTTGTCGTCGATGTTGCGGCCGTCGACCGTCGAACCGGCGGTGGCGAGCAGGAAGGACTTGGTGCGCTTGAAATTCATCGGGACAGCTCCATCGGCGTGATCAGGGGTCGGCCTGGTCACCGGTGAGCGGTCCGGCGGTCGGCAGATGCCGCCTTGGGGCTGAAAAACAGGCCTCTATGCAACGCCCTCGCGTTGTAAACTCGCGCCTTACAACGACAGGGCGGCGCGCGCGGGCTGGAATTCGCGGCATGGCGTCGGGCCATGAATGGCCCGACCGGCAACCTTGATAATGCTCAGCCCGTAGCGACCGATCCCGAGCGGGATCCGGAGCGCGAAGCGCGCTCACTCTATTGGCGTGGGTGGAACATCACACAGATCGGCATCGAACTGGGCGTGCCGAGGCCAACCGTCGCCAGCTGGAAAAAGCGCGGCGAGTGGCGCAAGGCGGCGGCGGTCGAGATCATCGACGATCGCATCGAGGTGAAGGCGGCCGCCCTGATCGACAAGGGTGAGAAAATCACCGAAGGCGACATGAAGCGGGTCGATTTCTTTCTCCGCTGCCTCGAGCGCACCGCGCGGATCCGCAAATATCATGAAACCGGAAAGGAGGGCGACCTCAACCCGAATATCGCCAAGCGGAACGATGAACCGGCGAAGGCGAAACGCGCCGAAAAGCGCAAGAATTTCCTGACCGAAGAGCAGTGGGACGCGCTCGAGGCGGATTTCGAGGCGAACCTTTACAAGCATCAGCAGCTGTGGCGCGCGAACGTCGACCAGCGGACGCGCAAGATCCTGAAATCACGCCAGACCGGCGCGACCTGGTACTTTGCCCGCGAAGCTCTGATGAAGATCCGCTGGGGGTTCCTGGCGGGGCAGGCGCGCAACCAGATTTTCCTGTCGGCGTCGAAACGTCAGGTCCTGATCTTCCGCCGCTACATCACCGCCTGGGTCAAGAAGGTCACCGGCGTCGACCTCAAGGGCGACCCGATCATGCTCGACATGGGCGAGGGCGAAGAGCCGGTCGGCCTGTATTTCCTGTCGACCAATGCCCAGACCGCCCAGGGCGAGCATGGCGATTTCTATTTCGACGAATTCTTCTGGGTCAGCGGTTTCGCCGAGCTGAAGAAGGTCGCCAGCGCCATGGCGACGCACAAAATCTACAAGCGGACCTATTTTTCGACCCCGAGCACCAAAACGCATGAGGCCTTCGCCTTCTGGTCGGGCGAGGAATGGAACAAGCGCAAATCGAAGGACGCGCAGCGCGAGTTCGACGTTTCAAAGAAGACCTTGCGCGGCGGCGCGATGCTGCCGGATCGCAGCTGGTGCCATATCCTCACGCTGCAGGACGCGATGGCGGGCGGCATGGAGCTGTTCGACATCGACGAACTGCGCGATGAGTGCAGCGATGACGAATTCCGCAACCTGTACGAATGCGAGTTCATCGACGACAGCGAAAGCAGCTTCCCCTGGGCGATGGTCGCGGCGTCGCGCGTCGATAGCTTCTATAAGTGGAAGGATTTTCATTCCGCCCAGATCGACATTCCCGGCGGGCGGCCGTTCGGCGTCGGTGAAGTGTCGATCGGCTATGACCCGAACAAACAGGGCCGCGACGATGCCGCGCTCGCCGTCGTGGCGCTGCCCGACAAGCCTGGCGGCAAGTTCCGGGTGCTCGAAAAGATCCGCGCCAATAACCTAGACTTCCAAGGGCAGGCGGATCTGATCAAGAGGACGGCTGCACGCTACAATGTCGTCGATATCGGGATCGACACCAGCGCGCACGGAGCGGCGGTCTGGGAGCTTGTCGTCAAGTGGTTCCCCACGGCGCGGAAGATCGATTACAATCTGGCGGTCAAGGGCCAGCTGGTCATGAAGGGCCAGAATGTCTTCCGCAAAGGCCGGATTGAGATCGACGCCGGTTGGACCGATGTTTTCGCGAGCTTCATGGCCATCCGCCCGACGCTGACCGGGTCGCAGAAGCACGTCACCTATACCGCCAAGCGCAACGGGCAGATCGGCCACGCCGATATCGCCTGGGCGATCCTTCACAGCCTTTTGATCGAGCCCATGGACGGCGGCGAAATCGCCGGCGGCAAGGGCTTTGCGATGTTCTTCGGATGACCGGCCAAAGGAGCCATATATGACCAGGGATTTGATTGTCGCCGACCAGGCAAGGGCAGGTGCAGAGCCGATGGCCTTCACCTTTGGCGAGCCGGAGAGCGCCATCAACGGCCGCGACCTGTGGGCCTATTTCGAGATGTGGCAGAACGGTCGGTGGTACGAACCCCCGCTGCCCATGGTGAGCCTGGCCAAGGCCTTCAACGTATCGGTGCACCATCGCAGCGCGATCGCCATGAAGGTCAATCTGCTGACCAAGCACTTCATCCCGTCGCGTTGGCTCAATCGGGCCAATTTCAAGAAGTTCGCCCTCGATTTCCTGCACATGGGCAATGGCTATCTGGAGGAACTGCCCAACCTTGCTGGCCGTGTGATGGCGCTGAAGCATAGCCCCGCGGTATACACGCGCATCGGGGTCGAGCCGGGCACCGCCTTTTTCCTGAAGGGGCCGATCGGCCAAGCGCACGAGTTTCAGAAGGGTCGACTGCACCAGGTGCTGCAGCCCGATCTGCTGCAGGAAGTCTATGGCGTGCCTGAATGGCTCGCGGCCCTTCAGTCGGCACTGCTCAACGAAAATGCGAAGCTGTTCCGTCGTCGTTACTATATCAACGGCGCGCACGCGGGTTTCATCCTGCACGTCAATGACACGATCGTCGACAAGGAGACGGAGGAAGCGCTGCGCAAATCGCTCAAGGAAGCGAAGGGCCTGGGCAACTTCAAGAACCTGTTCCTCTATACCCCTGGCGGCAAGAAGGATGGCGTGCAGATCATCCCGATCGCCGACGTTGCCGCCAAAGACGAATTTCTCAACATCAACAACGTCACCGTCGCCGACATGCTGGCGGCGCACCGGACGCCCCCCCAGCTCATCGGCATCGTGCCGCAGAACAATGGCGGCTTCGGCGACGTCGGCCGCGCCATGGACGTCTTCTTCCCCAACGAGATCGTGCCCATTCAGGATGACCTGATCGAGATCAACGAAAAGGTCGGGGTGCAGGCGATCGCGTTCCGCGAATATCAGCCGCACGGCACTGCTGCGGCGCCCGCGGGGCGTTAGGCGTCTTCGCCTGGGCGGCACGATTCACTGGCGCGCCGCCCCCAATATCTCGCATTGGTCGCCGGATATTTGTGGTGCGGTGCCATCGCTGTCGGAGGATCGGCCAGCACCTGCCGCCACGCGGCCTCGGCATCGCGCGCGGCTCGGCATAGCTCGGCGGGGCCGGCGCCGTCCGACTGCAGCCGCCAGAAGACCATCTCCGAGCGCGTGGGATCCTGATCGCTCAGACCGCTGCATGCCGCGAGGGTGAGGATGGAGGCTGTCAGGATTGCGCGGCGCATGCCCTCGCATATCATTTCCTCCCGCCCTTCACTAGCCGCAGGTGCCCGCGCCGCGGGGGCGTGCGCTTTGGCGGCGCAGGCTTCGGCCTGTTGAGCATTTCTAGGGTGAGCGCGACCTCGGGCGACATCACCCCTTCCTTCCGCCGCTTGCGGCTTCCGTGAAAGAATGCTTCCACCTGCCGCGCCCACGGTAGCTCTTCCTCCCGCTCGGCTGGCGGCGGGTCGGGCCGCGGCGGACTGGCGGGCACCAGCAGCGCGCCATCCTTTGATTGGCATAGGTCACAACGAAAGCGAGCACGCGCGCTCGCCAGATCGACGGGCCAGTCCCGCTCCACGAACAACTGCAGCATCGTGCCCCCATCGAGCTCGCGGGCGCGAGCGCACCCATAGCACCAGACGCGGAGCCGCAGGCCCAGCCAGGCGACGTCCTCGAGCGTGCGAATCCGGGGGCGCATCCCTCATGAGAACAGAAACGGAACGGAGCGGCAAGAGGCACCGCCGCCTGACCCAGCGCGCCGCGCTCGCCCCCACGCTCCGCTTTCGCCTTTTTTGTCGATAATGATGCAAGGGGACGGGCCGGCGGTGCAGTCCAGGCGGGGGGAGGGGGTGCGGAAGCGCCTAATCTGTCTAACCTGTGCCCTGACAGACGCGGGAAAGCCGCACAAATCCTGAGGTTTTTAGGTTCGATGCCGGGTCTAATCTGGCCTAATATTTTCGAGCATCCGGCCTTATCTCATTGATATTATGTTATTTTATAAATCAAAATATTATATAACATTGACCTAATCAGGTTCGGTCGATGTTCGAAAAATATTAGGTCGGAAACCCGCAGAAATCCGACGATGTTAGAAATGTTAGGTTGTTCCGCAACCACCCCATCACCTCGGGCAGATGAGGCCGCACCCACGGAAATGCGTCACTCGCGAAAATTTTCGCCCGCCTGGGGATGACCGGGCGGGCGTGATGCGGTTTGATGCGAAGCAGGGGTCGGGGAGCCGACGGGTTGACTCTGGCACGAAATTTAACATTGCATCGGTGTTTCTATAGGGGGCGGCCGAATGAACTTGACCACAGCCATCGAAACAATGCGGTACGTGCTCGCTCTCGAAGCTCGTCTCGACATAAAGAACACTTTGCAGAAGACAATCGAGAGTATCAGCGTCTTGGTATCGAGTCCGGCAGATGCTGGAAGTCAACAAAACGTCCGCGCCGCGCTAGATAACTTGGCCAATAGGTGGAGAATTTTGGGGGAATCGCTGTCTGAAGCGAATGCCGAAAGGCTGAAAGAGCTTGGCGCAGAAGAGCTGTTTCCCGTCGGTCTGTACGATTCGATTGTTGATCACTTCAACGCCAACATTGCGACCCCCGCTGTTACCCAGCATTATGTCCAGCAGGTTTCGGACCGACGCAAAGAGATCCTGATGGGTTTTGAGGCGGTCTTGGAAGTCGCCGACAATCGGGGCTGGGAATTCGAGGAAAAGCTGGAAGGATCGGCGGAAGTCGGTTTTACTATTCCCCGAGCTATTTTTGATAATAAGCTGAAAGGGTTCACAAAGGAACTCGACTGGATAAATCGGCTGATGACTCACGTGACCGAGGCCACCACCGGCGGTCACGAAGAGTTTCAAATCACTCGACTTTCGACCACCGATCCCACTGTATTTCTCGCGACCCCCTATGGCGTGGCTATCGCATTTGGCGGCGTGGTGACATGGGCGCTCAATGCTTGGAAGACCTTCGAGGAGATTAGAAAGATACGAGCCGAAACCGCGAAACACGCTTCTTTCTCCGCCGATGAGGTCGACGCGTTTTTCGGGAGCAAGATAAAGCAGCAGATCGATATCGAGATTGATGCAAAAGCGTCAGAGCTCACCGCCAAAATTGGGGACGAGGGGCGCCGGAATGAACTCCACACGGGCCTCTCCATGCTACTCCATCAATTTATGCAGCGCGTGGAAAGGGGCATGACGGTCGAAATTCGTCTCATTGGACAACAGGATCCTTCAGAGGATGCAGATGAAACAGAGGATCCTCAAAAGGACGAACTTCACGCTATTGCGGCGTCATTGAAGTTTCCTGAGCCCAGCGCAGTTCCCGTGCTGCAGCTGACAGGCGGCGCTGCGGAGGCGGCCGACCGCGCAGCTAAACGTACTAGCCGCAACACGCCAAAGCCGCCCGGAAACACGGCGTAATCTCTGACTGCAATCAGGCCGCAACCGCGCGCAGGAATGTCCGCAATCGGTCGATTCCGGTCATTCCGTCGAAAAGGCTGGAATGGCAGCTAACGACCAATTTCGGACATCAAGATTTGAAAATTCGATCTTCGAAATCATTCTGAAGAATAGTTGCTCCCGTGATCTCGTCACCTAGCCGATAGGCATGAAGCGCCCGAGCAAGTGCATTGCGCAATTCCATTCGCTTCTCGCAAAAGGTGTCTTCGGGATAGGCGATTTCAATCCCATCATCGAGGAGCTGGAAGGCAAGGTCGAGCGTCATTTGTTCGTCGGGAAGAAGAAAATCCTCTTCTTTGAAATAGCTAGGCGCATAGCCACGCACGTATGCGATGTGGTTCCACAAATCGTCCACGGTCTCGATACGATAGGGATGCGGGCGCTTCGCGGTTTCGGTATGACTAGTTCCGGAAGTTTCTCCGCCTAAGATCCGCTTCAACCAACCCATCGCTGCTACCCCATATGCCGTAGCCTTGCTTGACGCAGTTGACGTCGGCTTTCCACCCCTTTTCGGACGTTCGGCCACTCGGCACCGAATGTCCGCAATGGCGGTTTTCCGACACTAAATACGGATCTGGCGTAATCGTCCCTTAAGGCCAAGACGGTCCTCCGCTACCAAATCTTCCCATATCGATCAGGCAGGGTCGGGACGGTCCCCGCGTCCTTCGATCTCGAACGCGCTCGTCGCCATCGTCCGGCCATTGACGATCAGGTCGACCGCGTGGCGGCCCGGATGGTGGCGCCGCGTGCTGAAATCGCGGATCGTCTGGCGGATCGCCAGCGAAGCGGTTTCGCCGGCGGCGAGGTCGAAGCTCTTCCATTTGAACACCTTCGCCGCGGTCTTGCCGCCGGCGCGGGCATAGTGGATGCGATAGTCGACGACGAGCGACTGCGCGTCGGTCGCATCGGACAAGAGCGTGGCCGCGATGGCGATCTGGCCGCCGAGGCGGATGGTCGCCGGTTCGACGGCAAAGCGCCGCACCGTGATGGCCGCGCCATGGCCGACCCCGATCAACGCCAGCGCGCGCGGGTCACCCGCCTTGATCAGCGTGCGCAGCGCGTGGCGGACGATCCATTTGGTCGCCGCCTCGTCCTGCGACCAGGTGGCGAGGCGACCCAGCAGCCAGTCGGGGCGGTCCTTGGCGATATCGTTGAGATGGTTG
>Ga0209542_10001171_pt1 | contig 62436 bp, 71 predicted proteins | sample RifCSPhighO2_01_FD_184028 | JGI IMG/M metagenome (GOLD analysis project Ga0209542, IMG submission 184028) | Soil microbial communities from Rifle, Colorado - Rifle CSP2_plank highO2_0.1 (SPAdes) (version 2) | ecosystem: Environmental > Terrestrial > Deep subsurface > Rock core/Sediment ...
CCCGGACCGCAAAAGCTTTACCCTTGCGGGACCATCCGGTATTAACCAACCTTTCGGCTGGGTATCCCTGAGTCCGGGGCAGGTACCAACGTGTTACGCAGCCGTCCGCCGCTCCCAGCACCTTATTGACGAGAAGTAAGAATGAAGAATGGAGAATTAAGAACGATTCTTAATTCTTACTTCTTGATTCTTTACTCTTGTCCGCAAGGTGCTGGGCGCTCGACTTGCATGTGTTAGGCGCACCGCTAGCGTTCACTCTGAGCCAGGATCAAACTCTTCAAAAAGATGACGCCGCATAGCGTTCAAAGAACGCGACGTGGTGTCAAAAAGAGTGATCTGTATTTCTAAAACCGAAGTTTTAGATAAGTGATCGCAATAGCAAAAAAATTAAAGAAAATAGTATCGGGCTTCTCTACTCTGCAATGATGTGAAAGAGCTTGGACTCTTTCACCCTGAGCGGGACGAGCGTTAGCGAGTCCTAGTCGAATGGGTGAACGAGCGCCGCACGAACGCTCACTCGACCTCCTCACCATTTAATTCACCACCAAGAACGAGCAGAGTACGTCCATAGCCTGTGTATGGTATTCACGGAATACGCGAAGTCAAGGAATTTTGCTTAGTTTAAGGTGATTTCTTGACAATTTCTGTGACTCAAGATGAATCATATATTCGATGATTTTTTTAAAAATCGTCCAATTTGCCAGTCTTAGGCACAATAGTAAGCACTTCTTATACAAATCCCTACACCTCACTAAAGACTATATTTCCGTTAGCCTTCGGTTTAGATCATCACCATCACTAGACTTCAGCACTGCTAAGAGTTCGTACGCCAACCGATGAACGTAGATCATAGTATCCCTTAAGAGTCTTTCGACATGATTGTGCGGCTGTCTACCAAGTGCTAAATCATACGACCGAACATATGTCTCACTATTATCATTGCTAGGCATAAGGCAACTGAGGATCGCTTTGAATTTTTCATGAGTCTCATTGGCTCTCGCCTGAAATGCTGCTGCATCAGTTGATCCATCGTTTATTTGAGATAACTCCAATAACGAACCTATCACCATGTGAGCACCGCAAAGGATGCTGTACAAATATCCTTGGAGTGTAGAAATTATGTTTGCATTGCAATTCATTACATTTGGATGATTACTAACCTCTGGTTGTGCTCCTTTCCGATATTCAGTCGCATAGTAATCTTCAGAGGTGTGTTCCCAAACCCCACGTGCCATACTGAGAAATGTCTCGACAGGTGTTTCTTCAGGGCGTTGACTCATGATTTGTAAATCATAATTATTTTTTTATTTCTTGTCAAAATAGCGCAAAAATTGCTATTCCCTATGAATTCGTATTACACCTCCACCCCAATATTCTGCCGATACTGCAGCGCTTCTGCGATGTGACATTGAGCAATAGCATCCGCCCCCTCCAAATCAGCAATCGTCCGCGCCACTTTGATCATGCGATGATACGCACGCATAGAGAGATTAAGTCGACGCACCGCTTGGATGAGGAGTGATTCGGATGCCGTATCCAACGGGCAAAATTTCTCGATCGATCGCACATCCATCTGCGCATTGATCTGGAGTCCAGTGCTGGAAAGCCGCTTGTACTGAGCTTCTCGCGCGCGAATAACTCGCGCGAGGATTTCCGCCGTCGTCACGCTGTTTCGGGTCTTCTTTTTGCGGATATCTTCGATATCTACCGGCTGCACATCGATCATCAAATCGAACCGATCAAGGAGTGGTGCGCTGATTTTCCGCCGCATCGCCCGCGCAGATGTCGCGCTGAATTCTGGAGGATTCATCGCAGCGACGAGTATAAAGTTTGCGGGAAACGATACGGAGCCACTGGCGCGCGTAATGGTGATCGTGCGGTCTTCAAGCGGCTGACGGAGAACCTCTAAAACTTGGACAGGGAACTCCGCAAGCTCATCGAGGAAGAGAACACCGTGATGTGCAAGGCTGATCTCGCCCGGGCCAGGCATCTTGCCGCCGCCAACAATACTGACTCCACTCGCGGTGTGGTGCACACAGCGAAACGGCCTCTGCTCGAGGAGAGGCACACCCCGCGGCAAAAGATCCGCCACGGAATAAATCTGCGTCACTTCCAACGCCTCTTCGCGCGTGAGTGGCGGAAGGATTCCACGAAAAGCTTTTGCAAGGAGCGTCTTCCCTGCGCCCGGTGCCCCGCTCATGAGGACGTTATGGCCTCCTGCCGCTGCGATTTCGAGTGCGCGCTTGGCGGATTCCTGTCCATGGACATCCGCAAAATCCACAAGATCTTCGAAGTTTCGTGGCGCACTTGCGGGTGGCGGAATCAAGGGTGGTTCTTTTTCGCGACAGAGGATTAGGAGTAGCTCCGCAAGTGATTCCGGAGCGATGACTTCGATGCCCGGTACCAGCGCGGCCTCTGGCCCATTGGTCGCAGGCACCACAATGCGCTTCATTCCTCTATTCCTTGCTGCAATGGCAACAGGCAACACACCGGAAACATGACGAAGGGTTCCATCGAGTGCCAGTTCGCCGATGAAGATCGTATCGGAAAAATCTTCGGGGATGAGATCGAGCTCACCCAAAGCAAGAAGCATTCCGACTGCCATCGGAAGATCAAAGCGGGGACCTACTTTACGGATATCTGCCGGCGCCAGATTGATCGTCGTCTTCTTGGCTCCGGGAAATTTGAGTCCAGAGTTTCGGATCGCAGAGCGAATTCTCTCTTTACTTTCCTGCACCGCAGTATCACCGAGCCCAACGATCGTGAGTCCACACATGCCTTTACCGACATCGATTTCGACGGTGACGAGTTCGGAATGGAGACCGATCGTGGCAAATGAGAAGAGACGAGCAAGCATGGGAAAAATTGGAGAGGATGGCAGGAGTGTACTTTCGTACACCTACGAAGTCAAGAACTTTTTGTCGGCAAGCTCAAAGCTGTGAGATATGAGCCTTTCCAATAACCAATCACCATTCATGAAAAAATTCTTTCACTGTCACTGCGCACATACTGGAACCACCCTTCATCGAACAGAAAAACCCCATTAGGCTTGCACCAAAAAAAATCATAAGTAGAATGCCGTGGCTCATCGAACAAAACTATTGGTGAGATTTTTCTTTTCATTTCTCTCCACCTCCTCCACTATGGCCGTCATGACCATGAAAAATCGCATCAGGGCTCTTCGGTTCGAAAAGCGCATGACGCAGGAGGAACTCGCCGTACGCGTGGGAGTAAGCAGACAAACCATCATGAGTATCGAAAACGGCAACACCAATCCATCGGTACTTTTGGCTTTTAAGATAGCACTTGCACTGGATGTTGGTATTACCGATGTCTTCCAGACGGAGGGAAAGCTCATTCCGGTCTGAAAAATCCTCCGAGAAAGGTATACTGAAACTAATGGTTCGTCGTGCATCGTTTTCACTGGCGTTCGTGCTTCTCGCCATTAGCTTCGCTGCAGTAACGCACGCAGCAATGGGTTCAACGAAGACACAGAAAGCCGACCAGAGGCTCCGGACAAGGCTCCTGCGATGGGAAGAAATGTGCAGAGTACGATCCGAACGGAAGGAGGCAAGACTCCGCGTGCGAGGAATGGAGATGCAGCATTTCGCATCGGATGTGGATCGCATCTGCTCTGCCATTACCGAGCGCCTGAGGATGCTCGGCATTGCCACAGGCTCTAATTCGAGCTCAACCACCTCCTCCACTTCTTCCTCATCTTCTCCTTCATCTCCTGCCTCTCCATCTGCTTCTTCTTCGGAACATCTCCTCCCGAATCAACTCTTCATTCCTGTTCCTCCGCTCCCCGTCATAGCTCCGCGTAGCCAGTACTTGATTCTTGGACAAACGGGGCCAGTGATCGGAAGCATCAAAATGAGTCCGCAAGATGAGCCTGTGGAAGTACGAGAAATCGAGATTACTCTCGATTCCGCTGTAAGTTCGCTCTCATCGATCGAAGTGTTCGATGAATTTGGTTTCGTGCTTGGGAACGCGATAGTTGATCGCGTTGCCGGACCAGGTGGCAATGTGTACACGCTCAGCTTGAGCCCAGATCAAGCATACTTCATCGCGCGGCACGACGACGTGGTCGTCGCATTCCGATCGAGGATGAAGGGAGGAGACAGCGGCGGATCCGCCGGCCAGTCGTTACAAATTTCTACGATCGACATAACGGCAATCGGGCAATGGAGCAGCCGCGATAATCTGGTAGAAACCTCCGGATCAGATTTCCAGACTCATGAAACTGCGCTCATCGGAATCGAAAAGATCGAACGTGTCGGGAATGAATTGGGAACGTTTTCCACCGGCAACGGAAAAATGGTCGGTTCGTTTCGCTTTACCGCAACCAGTACAAAAGATGCCGATGCGGATCCTGCAATCACCGAGATCACCTTCTCCATCAGCCACCCATCGGAAGTTACTGTCACAAATCCTGTCCTGCGGGATCCCAGTGCAGGCACGGAAACGAATTGCAGCATCGCGAGCTCCACCATTGTTTGCTCTTCGATCCCCAGTGATGTTGGCGCATTTGAAGAAGCTCGAACGCTTTCCGTCTATGCGGATGTTGCGCTCAGCGGCTCTAGCGGCAACCCATTCCTCCAAATCGAAATGAACCAAGGAGGCGGCCCAAACTCCGCGGGAGATATCACGTGGACCGATGGTGAAGCCTCGTTCGATTGGGTTCCTTTCTCATCCCCTGTCGCACAGGGAACTTCGTGGAGATGAGGGATTATGAATTGCAAAATGATTGGGACAAGGATAAAATCCATCAGTACTTCCTCATCACCAATACTTATGATGAATGCACTTTCGGATAAGAATAAGATTCGCCTGCTTTGTGGAATTTGTCTTGTTCTCGGCATCGCTCTCGTCTTGAGTCTGAATGATTTTGCTACCAATAGTGATCTGAAGGGACAGCTACTCGAAGAGGTAGTAACAACCGATATGAAGGAAGAAGATGACGATGAGGAAGAAGATGAAGCGCCAACATCCATGGGTGAGGAGCTAGCAACATTATCTACCAACGACATTATTTCGGAGTGTATTGGCTTGGCCTTCGGAGACGTAGCGCAATGCATTTATGACATTCTTATTCATATACCTATTCCAATTGGGCCTCCTCCTCCATCAATTGGGGACATTATAAAACCCCTTCTTCCTTCGGCAGAGGGAAGCAGTAGCTCTGCTTTTGGTGGAAGCGGATTCAATTGAGGCAGAATCTAGCACAGAAATTTTTAGAGAAGTTTTTGAATAGCATCTAAGAGTATGGGAAATTTTGTAAAACCAGATGATGCATTAAAATGCCCTGCATTGGGGACAAATGTTAATTCGACACCCAAATGCTCTGCAGCACTCTCCCCATTTTCCATGCACACAAACGGATCATTATCCGAGTGGAAAACAATGGAATGCTTGGCATGACTTCTGATGTGTTCCCACTGAAACCCTCCTTCTAAAAATGGACTATCGCCCTCTATGTATTGAATCGGGGGAATACCAAGCGGTGTAGCGACGAGCGCAAGAAGATCTACCTGCACATCAATTCTTTCGAGCAAGCGAAGAGCCATGACACCACCGAGGCTATGACCAATGACAAGAGAATCTGATCCCACCTGATCGACGAGCACATCGATCACTGGATACCATTTGCTTGGATGAGGCCTATTGGAATCAGGAAAATCTGGAATCACTGTTTCGTACCCTTTTGCCACGAGTTGTGTTTTCATCCATGGAAACCAATTCTCCGCACTATGACCTCCTGTGCCGTGGAAAAGGAAAGCTTTGGGCATTGTTGCATTGATTTTATCATCATCGCACGATGAAAAACGACCTAACGAAGACCCAAAAACTTGTGTAAGCTAGCCGCCAACCCGTCCGAATGGCCATTCGGCCGGGCGGGTCGCTAGCCGCTTACAGCTTATCGCTTACCGCTTACAGCTCACCAATCATGTATTCTCTCCAAAAACTCTCAAACGGCCTCCCCCTTCTCACGGCTCCGATCGAAGGAACGGAATCGATCACGGTGCATGTGTTTGCAGGAGCGGGCTCACGATACGAAACGAGGGCGGAGCGCGGTGTTAGCCACTTCCTTGAGCACATGTTCTTTAAAGGCGGGAAGAAGTACAAAAATGCAGCGGAAGTAAGTATGGCGATCGATGCCTACGGAGGATCGTTCAACGCATTCACAGGGAAGGAATACGCAGGCTACTATGTGAAGATCGCGGCAAGCCATATCGATATTGCCTGCGAGGTCCTAAGCGACATGCTGCTCCATGCGACGCTGCCGGAGGAGGAAGCGAAGAAGGAGCGCGGCGTCATCATCGAAGAGCTCCGCATGTACCAAGATACCCCCATGTACCAGGCGGGATGGGATTTTGAGGAACTCCTCTTTGGGGATGAGCCCCTCGGATGGGATACGATCGGCGTGGAGGAAACGATCAATGCCACTGGGCACAAGGAGTTGAAGGCACATAAGGATCTCCTCTACACGCCGGATAACATGGTGCTTGTTTTCTCTGGAAAGATTACAGAAAAGGAAGCGATGAAGCTTGGCGAGCAGTTTTTTAGCGGGCTTAAGGGAAAGAAAGGGCGCGAGTTTGCACCGCTCAATGGGAGAGGGAAGGAACAAATCATGCTGACAACCAAGAAGACAGAACAATCGCATCTTGTCCTTGGAGTCGAAGGAGCAAATGCAGTAGAGGATGATCATTTCCCGCAATCGATTTTGAGCGTGATATTGGGAGGCAATATGAGCTCGAGGATGTTCCTGAAGATTCGCGAAGCGCGCGGCCTCTGCTACTACATCAGCGCTTCGACTGATGATTACATGGATACAGGATCGCTCAGTATTCGAGCAGGCGTGGATCAATCACGGCTCGATGAAGCAATTACAGCGATTAAGAATGAGCTTCTGCTCGCCGCAGATAAGGGAGTTACCGAGGAAGAAATGAAGAGAGCAAAAGAATTTTTGAAGGGGAAGATTACGCTGGGACTGGAGGATAGCGAAGAGCGAGCACACTTCTATGGTCGCCAACAACTCCTGTATGCCAACACCAAACACGGCGTGCTGGATGTGCCCGCGCTCTTTGCGGAAATTGATGGAGTTACCAAAGCGCAAGTTGATGCGTTTGCAAAAAAAACCCTCAGTCCAGCGAAGTTTCGCTTGGTCGTGATTGGGAATAGAAGTGATAAAAAGGCATTGGAGAAGTTACTTGAAGCATGACAATTGGAATAATAGGGCTTGGAATACTGGAATAATGGCAAAAAAGTATTAGTATCCCCCTACTTCGTTTCCTCTTATTCCATCACTCCTATGCAACGCACCCTGATTCTCCTCAAGCCAGACACCGTCCAGAAGCGTGTCTGCGGCAAAGTGATCGCACGGTTCGAAGACGCAGGATTTAGAATCCTCGGCTGCAAGATGATGGAGCTCTCCTCCGAAATTTTACGAGAGCACTATGCACACATCGCCGATAAACCGTTCTACCCATCGGTTGAAGAATTCATGCAGAGCGCTCCCGTTGTTGCACTCGTGCTGGAAGGCGACAACATCATCGAACGCATCCGCGACATGCTCGGTGTCACGGATTGTAGAGAAGCCGCCCCCGGTACCATCCGCGCGGAGTGGGGCAGTAAAGAAGATGGCAAAAACAAAATGTGCAACATCGCCCATGCGAGTGATTCGGCGGAGGCGGCGGTTGTAGAAGTGAAGAGGTTTTTTAAGGAGAAGGAGCTCTATCAATAGCACGTCATGCTGAGCGGAATCCGATGCCGCTGCATCGGATGGAGTCGAAGCACGTCGCCATCGGGAAATATATGATGTCTCGCGATGTGCTTCGACTGCGTTCGTCTCGTCCGCCAAAGGCGGACGGACTCACTTCGCTCAGCATGACGTGTTGGAGCTTAGAATACTAAAATCCTCCATCCAACAAATACTCCGCTGCCTTCTCCTTCTGCACATCATTCCCCGCTGCGTACTCTTTCATATCGAGCAGTACCTCGATATCCGGTTTGACTCCTTCTTTGCTTAAATCCTTGCCATTTGGCGTGTGCCATTTGGCAACAGTAACGCGAAGGCTGGATCCTCCCGGCAGATCAAACACCTCTTGTACAGTCCCCTTCCCAAAACTTATTTCCCCCATAATTGTCGCACGCCCGTTATCCTGCAGGGCACCTGCGACGATTTCGGAGGCGCTGGCAGATCCCTGATTAATGAGAACAACCATGGGGAGATCGGCGATAAGCGGATCACCGAACGCAAAGTTTGTCTCCACTTCTTCGCCACGGCGATGCACACTCACGATCTTCCCTTGTTTGAGGAAAAATGATGCAACATCGATCGCGCCCTCCAAGTAGCCGCCTCCATTGAACCGAAGATCGAGAATGAGCCCCTCCATCGGCTCACGTAGAAGATCGAGAATCGCCGCCTTTGCTTCACGAGTTGTGTCATCGCCAAATTGATTGAGTGCAAGGTACCCCACGGTGCCGGATCCTGTTGTAAGGAGTTCGTGTTCAACGCTTGGAACCTTGATTTCATCCCGTATGATGGAAAATTCCAGAGTTTCGAGTGTCTCTGGACGGAAAATCTTGAGGAGTACGGTTGATCCCTTTTCCCCGCGAATCACCTGCACGGCATCTTGCAAGCCGAATCCCTCGATGGAATTACCGTCCACATGCGTGATGATATCCTTCGGCATAAGACCGGCAGCTTGCGCCGGAGATCCCTTGAGTGGAGCAACAACCACAATGACGCCATCGCGAAGCGTGAGCTCTGCGCCGATTCCTTCGAGTTTCCCTTCGAGTGATTCTTGGAAATCATTGGATTCCTTTGGAGTCATGAATGAGGAATACGGATCACCAATACCATTCACAAGTCCTTTGACAGCTCCAAACCGAAGATCATCTGTCGTAAGCGCCGATGGATCCACATAATGCCGATCGAGCATCCGCCACACAGTCCAAAAGATTCCCAAATCCACTTCTTTCTCCGGATCTACTTTGAATGTTGCACCGGAACCCGTGAGCCCAAACTGGGATTCGAATGCTTCGCGCTCGCGCATCAGGCGTTGCCGCTCCATCTGCACTCCAAGCTGCCACCCGAGGCCGGCGACGATGAGTGCGAGGAGGAGGCCAGAAAGGAAGCGACGCATTGGCACGGGGATATTGAACAGGAAATGGAGGGTTGGGGCTAGGGCTGGGGCTTGGGTTGAAAAAAATCCTCATGCCTTACTCCAATCCTGACCCTAACCCCAACCCCAACCCTAACCCTCGCGGAGCTCTTCCCACAACTTCCTCTCCCTGCGATCAAGCTTCTTTGGCACTTCGACATCGACTGTGACGAAAAGATCTCCCCTACGAGAAGAACTTAAGATTGGCATTCCCCTGCCTTTGACGCGGAGAATTTGATGCGGCTGTGTTCCTGCAGGAATTTTGAGTGTCACTGCGCCATCGAATGTGGCAATACTGACTTCTGTCCCAAGCACCGCATCCGCAACCGCAATCGCATGAGTGATTCGTAGATCATCACCATCGCGAAGGAATCGATTGTCGGAACGAACGCGAATGTGGACAAAGAGATCCCCTGCAGGAGTCCCCTGTCTCCCCGATTCTCCTTTTCCACGAACCCGTAGCGTCTGGCCATCCTGAATCCCCTTGGGAACTTCGACCGTTACATCCTCGGATCCTTGCACCCCCCCTTCGCCAGAGCATGTTGAGCATGGTTTTTCCGAGACTTTGCCGGAGCCTCGGCAATCGGAACATGCCATTGCTTGCTCGAGTACTCCAAAGAAAGATTGCACCCGCTTGGTAATCTGGCCGGTGCCACCACACGTTGTGCAAGTGATCTTCGATGCCCCCTTGGTATCCCCGGAACCGCCGCATACAGAACACACAATGCTCTTTTTGAGGCGGATCGTTTTTGTTGTCCCGCGGAATGCATCTTCGAGCGAAATCTCGATTGCAACTTCGGCATCGCGACCCTTTTCCTCGCGCTTACTACGACCCCCTGCACCACCGAAGAAGGTTTCGAAAATATCTCCAAAACCCCCAGCACTCTGAAACCCGTTGCCAAATCCGCCTCCGCCACCGCCAAACTGCGGGCCATCTTCTGTGCCATATTGATCGTACATCTGCTTTTTTTTAGGATCCGAAAGGCACTCGTACGCACGATTGATCTCCTTGTATTTCTCTTCTGCCTCTTTCCTCCCTTGCCCTGCCTGCCCTTCCGAAGCGGAGCGAAGGGGGGAGCCTTTCGAAGGGTGCTTGTCGGGGTGCCACTCTTTGCTGAGTGTGCGATACGCCTTTTTGATTTCCCCAGGCGAAGCGCTTCGGGAGACGCCGAGAATTTTGTAGTAATCCATTCGGTGCATAGGATACATCGAAAGATGCTCGAAGAAGAAAATATTGGGAGAAAATACGAATGAATATCATCGTGACAATGAGAATGCACCACTCTACACAATATTCAAAGAGTCTCTTTTGGAAGAATATCTGACTTCATTGATTCATCAGAAAGAAATTTATCCCCCGGATATGGAGCAAAATCCATTTCTGCAAATGGTGCCAATTCTAGTTCCCAATAAGCCTGCCTCAATTTATTTATAGCACTGGCTTCATTCACTCCAATTCTTGCTGCACCCACCCCACAAAATTTACCGACTTCCTTCAATGTATGAACATTGCCACCGAAAAGTCCATATCGCAGCGTCAGAACTGCTCGGTGACGGTAGCTGAGTGTTTTAAGCGCCTGCGCTATTCTGTTTTGCAACGTGACAAAATCGACATGATTCGTTGGATCGGCAGAAGGGTGGTTATCCGGAATGGTGTCTGCAAGAGTCGTCCACTCTCCCTGCTGATCAAGACTTTCTTCATCATCATCGAATCGTGCGGAAGGAGTCGTCCACTCTCCCTGCTGATCAAGACTTTCTTCATCATCATCGGATCGTGCGGAACATGAATATTCCTGCTCGGGGATTGGCTGATCGAGGCTTTGAAGAACATTGGTATTACGAAAACACCAAGGTAAAAGTTCCTTGATACGAGACGCATTCACTTTAAGCTTTCTGCTTAAAAAATTAATTTGAGCATTGCGACGGATTGGGACGTCTTTGCTTGTGAGCAACTTCTCCATCCGATGCAACTGTCGTTGAACACGATAACTGATTTTAAAAGGCCGCTGACGCGATTGTGCGCTCCAGATGGTCCGATTCACTTCTCTCCAAACATACGTAGAAAATTTTGCTTCGTGTGCAGGGTCATAGGTACCGGAAGCCATATGGAGTCTCAAAAATATTTCCTGCTTAAGATCGTCCACTCCTAATGTGTTCGTAGCATTGGCTCTGGAACAACGTTCTACACACCTATCCATGCCATGGACTAAGTTCGCACGTTCTTGAGTACACTGGTCTCGAAAAGTCTGAATATGCGCAGAAGAATGAATGCTGATGCCACAATCCGATAACCTCCGTGCCAATGTATCCCACGCCTCAGTAAGTGGGGAAGAATTTTTGGTGAGCGAATGTAAAAAGTTGAGATCGGGACATCGCTTCGTAATAGCATTCTCAATGCGAAAAAGAATGTCGAAAAATTCACGATGGTACTCGTGATCAAGATCAGCAATCTGCTCCGCATGAGTACGTAACATATTTACCGCCATTTCCACACGCGCGCAAAGCAATTCAACAAATTTTTTTTCACGCCTCATATCTGTGCTACTCTCCTCATCAGGAGGAAAAGACCATAACTGATCAAAGTTTGAATCAATAATCGCTTGCTGATACGCAGCTGCAATCGCTTGAAGTGCCGGAAGATAATGGAGAAGTGCTTGTTTGTATTCTTCACTAATGCGCAAGTAACTTTCGGGTGTAAGCGCTCCATAAAAATCACGCTGCAGCTCTGATTCTCGAGGAGATTCCATACTTTGTTAACATAACATTTTTTAGAATAATGTCAATTATTTTCAATCGTGCATTCATAAGAAGAGTTCACATCGAGATTCAGGCAAGTGGAAGATAATCGTTGTGAGAGGTGACTATCCCATCACCACCTCCACCACCTTCTTGAATGCATCGGGCTCGCTGAGTGCGAGTTCGGAGAGAACTTTACGATTAAGCACGACCTTCTTCACCTCCATTTGACGGATAAATCGACTGTACTGAACGCCATGGATTTTGAGTGCAGCATTGAGGCGCGTAATCCAAAGACCACGAAACTCACGCTTCTTGCGTCGGCGATCTTTGTAGGCATTCTGCCCCGCCTTCATGACAGCCTGCTTTGCAAGTTTGACTGTATTCTTCCTGCGGCCACGAAAACCTTTCGCTGCCTTAAAGAGCTTGGTGTGGCGATGCCGAGAGGTAGTGCCGCGTTTGACGCGCATACGTGGTGATTAAAGGTACGGAAGGAGAAGTTTGAGGTTCTTCACTTCTTGATGGCTGGAGGGCACAAGCGTTCGGGACAGGCTCTTCTGGCGCTTGCTCTTCTGTTGCAGGAGATGATTGCGGCTATTGCGCTTTAAGACAATTTTACCGGAACCGGTCTTCCGGACCCGTTTTTTTGCTCCACTGTGGGATTTAAGCTTTGGCATTGCCGAGGCATGATAAGGCAAGAAAGTAGTTAATGAAAGGAAATTAGGCGAAAGTTTTGTAGGTTTAGTAGGCGGGGTAGGTTTGGCAAAATAAACCTATCAAACTCAATAAACCTATCAAATCCCTACTTCTTCGCTCTCACAATCGCCATGTATTGGTTTCCTTGTCTGCGCATGGGCTGTTCAACCTCCGCCGAATCCACCAGGCCATCGAGAAATTTTTTCATTTTGTCGCGCGCATATTCTTGGTTCGTCAGTTCGCGACCGCGGAGTCGCATCGAAATTTTAACAAGGTGGCGATCCGCCAAAAATCCACGCGCTTGGTTTGCGAGACGATCGAGATCGTGTTGATCGGTGCGAAAACCAAACCGTACCATTTTTACTTCCGTCTGCTTGCTCCCCGCCTTTGCTCGCTTCTCCTTTTTTTTGAGCTGATAGAGATACGATCCGCGATCGAGAATTTTACAGACGGGTGGTACGGCATTCGGCGAAATTTCGATCAGATCAAGCTCGCGCTCCTTCGCGCGACGAATTGCTTCTTCAATTGGAATGACATCCTGCGTTTCACCATCGATGAGGCGCACTTCTTTCGAACGGATTTGCTCGTTGATCCGGAACCGGTGCTCAGTCTGCTTTGGGTAGTGCCTCAGGGCGAGAAGGGTGAAGTAATGAGAAAGTAGCTCAAAAGCGCGGAATTGGTCAACGAAAAAGGCATGCGTTCTACCATGAGGCCTTCCAGATTTCGATCTGGTTCATGACAGGAATGAGGAGAACGAAGAACATAACGATGCCAAAGACAATGCAGAAGCCAAAGAGTTGCCACATGGAAAGATCTCCGGCGTAGCGGAATGAGTAATATCCACCGCGCATCACCATGAATATGAGCGCCCATACGACAAAAAGAATGACGCCGACGATCCAGAGGGGCCATGGTTGGGGAAGGGTATTAATGAACATCAATGGCCAATCCCCGTACGGAACAATGGAAAGCCACGCAAGGGGCGAAAGCTCGCGCAAGTACACATTGTTCATCAAATCATGCGTCACGTAATACCAACACGCGGCTGCAATGAGCAGAAACATGAATGGTAAACCGAATCGTTCACGGAGCTTCAGTGGCATACCGCGGGAGCATACTCTAGGACTACCATTGCGTCACCCATACCGTATTGCCGTGCGACAGTAGGGCGTGCGCTGGGTATTCCACGGAATCTTCGTTCTCGGAAAGTGCTTCAGCAAAGATCTTCTTTTTCTTTGTTCCCTGAAGGAAAAAAAGAGGATGAGCTGCAGATTCGAGGACGGTGAGCGTGACGGTGATTCGATCATGAATCGCAAAAACATCAGTCTGTGTATGGATCACACGCCGTTCTTTTTCGAGCAGAGCATCGATATCCCCGGGGAAGAGCGAAGCAATATGGCCATCTTCGCCAAGGCCGAGAGCAACAACATCGATCCCCTCCTCCATGAGTTGATCGATGCGGAAGTCATAATCTTCGACGCACTCTTCGAGTGCGAGAGTTGTATCGGGAAAAATGATCTGTCGCTCTGGAATCGAGGCGTGCTTGAGGAGTGTTTCGCGGATCATTTTTTGATTACTTTCCGCATGATCCTCAGGAACGTAGCGCTCGTCCACGAGGAAGATTTTCACCGCGCTCCAATCGATCGATTTGAGTTCACCGAGTGCTTCGTAAATTCGGTGCGGCGTGGATCCTCCGGAAAGTCCGAGGATACAACTCCCCTTCTCTTCGATTGCATCAAGAATAACTTGTTCAAGCTCCGCGGAGGAACGATCGATAAATTCGGGAATGGAATCAACGGGGATGTGCTTGTAGGAAAAAGCCATCATGCAAAGTATAAGGCTGTATCGAAGCACCGTGAAATGGCTTGAGTGCGGATTTGGAATGTCCCTGCCTAAGCCCCAACCTTAACCCTACCTTTAGATCCACTCATATCCCTCCCTCTCTATCCACTCATCAACCTCCTTCGGACCCTTTTCGCCGCATGAGTAGAGAGTAAGCGGCGTCTCTGGTTTTTGTAGGTACGCCTGGAGCGGATCGATGAGCTTCCACGCGGTGAGCGCTTCCTCGAAATCCAAAAACCAGTCTCTCTTGCCGTTAATAGCCTCAAGGAGCAGGAGCCCGTGTTCATCCAAACAATCACCGACACACACAAGCGGATCTTCGAGGAGGAGCGAACGGAACGAGGGCTCCGATCCGCCCATCTTTGTTTGGAGGTGAATGCGCATGCCCGCCTCCCCCTGAAGAATAATCTCCACTCTATTCGGAGCAAGCTTATAGGTCGTCACATAAGGATTCTGATACTCGAATGCGATCTTCGTTTCTTTGGCTTTTAAGCATTTCCCCGAACGAAGATAGAACGGTGTGCCCTGCCAGCGCGGAACACGGGTCATCAGCTTGAGTGCTGCAAATGTATTCGTGCGGGAATCCGCTGCTACTCCTTCTTCATCGCGGTAGCTGTGATTTTGAGCAGACCGTGCGTATTGACCCTGAAGAAGAATTCCAGAAAGATCCGCAGCCGGTGGCACATAAATATTTTTCAGCGCATCAAGTCGCGCACGAGGAAGATCTTCGCGCGGGACAAGCTGCATGGTGAGGAGTGCCATCAAGCTCAACATGTGCGACTGGAACATATCGCGCAGTGTTCCAACCTGTTCAAAGTATCCTGCTCGCCCTTCCAACCCCACGGTTTCTGCAGCGGTGATCTGAACATTCGTGACCAGCGTGTATTTGAGGATACGTTCGACAATGGGATTCACAAGCCGAAGGTAGTAGATGTTCCGCGCCGCTTCCTTACCAAGGTAATGATCGAGGAGGTAAATCTCATCGGGAGCGAAACAGCCAACGAGCGATTGCTGAATTTCTTTGGCGCTTTTGTAATCACTGCCAAATGGCTTCTCCACGATGACGCGGAAACTTCTCCCTGATGCATGAACGCCTCCCGCACAAATATTCTTCCCAACAACGCCAAACGACGTGGGAGGTATGGAGAGGTAGCACAGTCGAACGGCATCGTCGGCAAATCCGTTTTCGATTTCCGTAAGTCTTGTTGCAAGCGTGCTATACGCACCAACATCATCGTACTGCCCCTGCCGATAGAACACATGGGTAAGGAGCTCCGCAAGAACACCTTCGTTCACCGCTTCCACATGCCTGCGAATTGCCTCGGCAACATGCGTGCGAAAACTCCCATCATCCATCGCGCTCCTCGCGAATCCGACAATCGCATAGTGCGACGGAAGGCGCTTCTTAAGCGCAAGAAAATAGAGTGCAGGAAATATTTTGAGCTGCGCAAGGTGACCCGAAGCCCCAAAGATCACAAGGGAGAAATCATTCTTGGCCGTCAGGAGATTATTGTGATTCGCATTCGCAAGAGCCATGCTGCATATTGTACCATCCTCTGCCGCTGGAAGAGCTCGATGCACTCCTTCGGCAATGGGATATTCCCTACCAACACTTCGATCACAAAGCGGTATTTACGTGTGAGGAATTAGATGGTTTAAACATGGAAATGCCACATTCGTGATTGATCGAAACGGCTTCGAAAGGTTTTTATGTGAAACTGGTCACGTATTTGCGGTCATGCATATTCCTCAAAAATAAGATATACTATTGAGTGTCTTTTCCCCAAGCACAATGAAGCAAAACAAAGCCTCCATGACCTGCGATGTCTGCATGATCGTCAAAGGAACACTCACTTCGATTTTCACCATTGTCATGATCGGTGCTTTGGCGGGTTTCTTTTATGCACATACCGATGGCAACGGCTTCGTTTTTGGCACCACGGCTTCCTCCTTGAGCGTTCTCACGTTGGTTCTAGCTCTGATGCATTGGATTAAGCATGCGGATTGCTCCACTGATCGTTCGACGATTGGACAGTGGTGCGTCCTCATTCTCCTCATCATCGCATTTATTTTCTCGATCGTAGATTTTGCCCAAGTGCATCTTTCCCCGGACGGACTGTCTTTCGGCACTCTGGAGAGTTCGTTCTCTATAACTGCATTCGCCATTACGGCGAAACACTTTGCGAAACAAGTGCGTTGGATGCACGGATCACACTCGTAAACGAACGCATTGAATCAGATGCAGATCAAAAAATGATCTGATCGGATACAGTGATAGTTATTTGCTGAATATGACCCATTCAGCTTTCTCCTTTACACCGGACGTACTCCCGGCACCGGTACTTTGTTCTCGCGCTCTTCGAGTACTCCTTCGCGAGTATGAACAAACTTATTCTCACCTACGTCCTTGGAAACATACGTCGCTGAGGAGATAAACGACCCCTCCCCGACTTTCACTCCCGGAGCAAAGCTCGTGTGAATGCCAATACGCACATGATCACCGATCAAGACGCCGAGCTTCGCACGCTGCGTGTTAACCGCCTCTTCCCCAATGATGGAAGAAATTTCCCCTTCGTCGAGCCGGAAGTTCGCGACAACGGATCCCGCTCCAAAGGCAACATTCTTGCCGATCACGGAATCGCCAAGGTACGTTGAGTGAGTCCAAACGTGCGAATGGAGATTGGAACGTGCAATTTCGGATGAATAGCCGATCACGCACTGCTCACCAATGATGGAATCGCGGATCAAACAGTTATTGCCGATAATCGATCCCTTGCCGATGTAACAAGGGCCTTTGATAGTGGCATGCGGCATAACACGAACGCCTTCTTCCAGTACCACGGGCCCGATGATCACGGCAGATTCGTGTACCGATGCATCGGCATGAATATGATCTCCCTTGAGTTCGGCAAGAAATCTTTCCGTGAGATCAAGGATGTGCCACGGATACTTCACGGCATTCCATTTCCCTTCGTAGGGAACGGCAACGTAGTTTTGTTCTTTGCAGAGTTTCGTGAGCACTACCTCGTACGCATCATCACGAACAGAGGAAGCATCCTCCAGCATATCGAGGAGTTTGGAGGAATCGTTGTGGATGTGAGCGACAATATTAACGAGGTCCGATGGCTCTTTTCCTTCGCCCGGTTTTTCCACAACACCGGCGATTCTGGGGAATTCTTTTCTCTCTTCGCCGGGAGAAGTGACAAGATATCCTCCGGGGAAATATCGCTTCATTCGTTGAGCAAGGAGCGCACCATCGACGCCGCTTGTTTTACTTGCCTGAACAAGACGGCTGTATCCCTCTGGCTCGATCACGTCGTTGCTGCTCACGATGCAGACAGAACCGCCTTTGATTTCTTTGAGAGCGGAAAGGAGCGCACCGCGCATTCCAAGTGAAAGATCCTCCTGTTCGATAGATGGAACTTTGGGGAAAAGTGCATGAACTTCCTCCAGATTATGATGCCCTCCGACGAACGTGATATTTTCGAGTCCCCCTTCTTTCATTCTCTTGATTTGGCGAGAAAGAAGCGGTTCCCCTAAGAACGGCCAGAGCGCCTTTTCCTTGAGCGGAGCAAAGCGGCGGGAACGGCCAGCAAGGAGAAGCAGGGTATTCACCACTTCCTATGGTATCTCGTAGGGGCGTAGCGCGCTACGCCCCCTACGAAGGAAAAATGACAACCTTGACCTTTACAGACTAGATAAGAGAAGATCCCGAGTTGTTGATCTTTCCATCCACACTAGGAGAACCCCTTATGAGAATTCTGATGGGCTTCTTGGGCATTTTTGTTGGCCAACCTTTCGTAGAGTTGGCCCATTGGTGCACCAAGAAGAACCGCATGTGGCCATTCCATGCGTCTATGGCGTCATTGTGTATAGGCTACATCATGGTTGTTATCGCATTGTGGCTCTACAGTTAGATGTACACAGATCAACAAGGCAGCTCCGCTGCCAAAAAACCACCTGACGCATGTACGCATGGTCAGGTGGTTTGAAAATTTCATTGCTGCAAAACTAATTCTATTTTTCCTTCTTTATCTGTTCGTCGTATGGGAATCCGAAAGTTTTGATATCGTTCTAAAACCGTGGGATGCGGATGCCCGTACGTATTCCCTGCACCGACGGAAATAAGAGCAAGATCGGGATTCACGGCAAGAAGAAATCCTGTCGAGGATGAAGTCTTACTTCCATGGTGCGGAACTTTGAGGATTTCGGCATGAAGATCGTATCCCGCTTTAAGTAATTCCTCCTCGGTCTTTTCTTCGATATCGCCGGTGAGGAGGATCGAGTGATTCCGCCACGTGAGCTTAGCAACGATGGAATTATTATTTGTCTGCTGCACTTCTTGTCCGAAGAGCGACGTACGCGGCCAGAGGACATCGAGCATAACGCCATCACCAAAATCAAAATCGTGATCTGCATCCGCAATGATGATTTCGGCATCGCTCTTTTTAAGCTCGTTGAGGAATGCGGCATAGCGCGAGTTCATATTGGCGGTGCCACTTAAAAGAACGCGATCGATGTCGTATCGCTCCAGGAGCGTAGGGAACGCCGTAATATGATCGCCATCCTGATGCGTGAGGATAAGGAGATCGATTGTTCGATCGAAGAATGGGAGCTCATCTCCCAAGCACTCAAGGAGCGCCATATCCGGTCCTCCATCGATGAGTATCTTCCGATGATTCGGGGTTATGATGAGCAGCGCATCCCCCTGCCCTACATTAAGTGCTGCGATATGCAGTGCACCATCCGGCAACAGCTGCCACTCGTGGATGAGGAGGAGCGCTGCCGCAATGAGGAAAACGTAGGCTGTGAACCAGAACTTCATAAGTGAAGGAGTATACTCGTCGCATGAGTGCCACGGCTCCCATAAAAGCGGTCATTTTCGACATGGATGGCGTACTCACGGATTCGCAAGGATTGCACGTTTTGGCGGAGATCGAAACAACGGCGCACTTTGGTATGCCAATGACCAAGGAGGAACTAGAAAAAGAGGCAGGCAGACCAGATCGCATGGGAATGCAAGATCTTGTCATCCGTCACGGCAAATCGTTTCACCTCGTAGATGAAATGATGCGCTACAAATACGACGTCGCCATGCCTCGGATTTTAGCCAGTGAAGGATTGCCGGCGATTCCGGGTGCGATTGAAGTGGTGAAAACTCTGGCGAAGAAATATCCCTGCGCCGTTGCCAGCAGCTCGCCGCATACGTTCATTACATTCGCACTTGGAAAGATCGGCCTGCTTGATTTTCTCTCCGTACGCATCAGCATAGATGATCTTCCGGAGGGACGCGGAAAACCGAACCCCGACATTTTCCTCTTCGCCGCAAAAACACTGGGGGTGGATCCAAAACAGTGTGCTGTCATTGAAGACGCCGCGCACGGCGTTGCCGCTGCCAAAGCCGCAGGCATGTTCTGTATCGGGTTACAGAGTCCGCATTCGGGCGAACAGGATCTTACAGCGGCGGATGTCGTCATAAGTGACATGAAGGAGATCACAAATATCATCAACAAATAACGAAGTACTTGCGGTATAATTCCTCCAATGCACTTCGCCGACGCCCTCACGGAACGAATCAAAAAAACTTCCCCGGTGTGCGTCGGGATCGATCCACAGCTTTCCAAACTCCCGGAAGGAATCAGCAGAGATGTGCAGGGGATGTTGGCATTTAATAGGGGAATCATCGATGCGGTAAAAAAAATCGCCTCCTGCATAAAGCCGCAACTTGCGTACTTCGAACTCCTTGGATGGGAAGGCATGCGAGCATTCTTTGCGACCTGCGCCTACGCAAAAGAACAAGGGCTGATGGTGATTGCGGATGGCAAGCGCAATGATATTGGCTCCACGTGCGAAGCCTATGCCGATGCATACCTTGGTCCAGATTCATCGATTGATGCGCTGACGATCTCTCCGTACCTCGGGCACGATGGCGTTGATCCTTTTATCGAACGATGCAAACGGAACGGAAAAGGAATTTTCGTCCTTGTAAAAACGAGCAACCCATCCTCGAGCGATCTGCAGGATCTCCCTGTTGGAGATGAGGTTGTTCACGAACATATGGCGCAGCTTGTGGAAACATGGGGGGTCTCGCTCCTTGGTAATGCTTCCAATCTTTCGTGTGTGGGTGCAGTCGTGGGTGCAACGTATCCAGAGGAGATGAAGTACCTTCGCACGTTGATGCCGCATAGCATCTTCCTGATTCCGGGATATGGAGCACAGGGAGGAACGGCGGCGGATGTGAAGCATGGATTCTTGCCCGATGGTACAGGCGCGATCGTGAACGCTTCACGTTCGATCATCTACGCGTCCACCGGTAAAGATTGGCAACATGCAGCGGAAAAAGCAGCTGAGACAATGGTGAAAGAACTCGCAGCATAAGATCAGCGGATATTGATGCGGTAGCCAAAATCTGCTATAATGTGAAGATTTCAAACACACACTATGCACAAACATTTCCTCCGACTCATTACCACTCTTGTCGCTTTGAGCACAGTGCTCCCGATGGTGGCAACCGCCCAAGGCGGACCCACGGTCACTGGAATCGAGCTTCAAGCAGCACCAAACGCCATGGGCGTACGATGGCAGGCTCCTGCAAGCGGTACAGTGGATCATTACAAAGTGTACTTTGCGAAGGAATCGATCCTCGAACAGAACGGCAGATATCTTGATGTGGAAGAAACAATCGGCAGCCAAACAAATATCGCACTCCTTGATCTTGTGAATCGCGGTTTTGTTTCGGGCGATACGATGTATGTGACGATCACAGCGGTCGACAGCACGGGAGTGGAGTACCGAACATTCGGTGAGGAACAGAACGCTGCAGTCATTGTTTCGCAAGGAGCATCCTCGATGAATGAACCGCATAATGCGGCAAGCCTCGCTATCGAAAATGCCATTGCAGAAAACGAGTCGACCATTCGTCTCCTCTTCACGGCGCCGGTTGCCGCTCCCGAAGGGCACCCTGCCATACACTTTACAATCACAGGAGAAGATGGAAGCGCTGTGAGCGCGCTGAGTGCAGAGGCGAGCGACAATGCGCTCGTGCTCCGAACAACGCCTATGCGCGTTCGCACGCGCTACACGATTACAGCACTTGGCACCATCAAAGGAATTGATGGAACAACGATTGATGCAACCAAAAATAGCGCCACGTTCGTCGCACGACCTTCGGGAGAAGGCGATGCAGAGTCGAGTGACCCCGCTGCATCAGCAGCGAGCAGTTCTGTACCCGCACCACTGCCGATTGTCATCGCAGAACCTGCGCCTCTTCTAACGCAAGAACCTACACCAATCCCGGATACCATCCCACCGGAAGATGCGCAAATGCTCACACTCAAACGTATTCTCCAGTCAGATGGCAATTACACCGTAAAGGCAGAATGGATGGGGAGCCTGAATACCGCACGCGACCTTGCGTCGTACCATCTCTACGAGAGTCCGGATCGCGGCTATTCGTTCGTGGGACCAACGGTGCTCCTTGGAACCGTCATCAGTTCTACGATCGCCAACATTCCTCCCGGAACATTCACGCTCAAAGTGACTGCTGTGGATGAGACAGGAAATGAATCAGGCGGCGTAATGGAAACAATCATTCTTCCGCAAACCGGAGCTGCAACACTGCTCCTTTCTGCTGCAGGAGCGGCTCTAGTTGCTGCTCGTAAAAGCCGGAAGCGAGTTCGAGCGCAGATGTAGCAAGACCGTTTGATGAATAGGTTTGGCAGGGATCTGCAGTGCAGGGATCCATTGTTTTCATGTTGATGAAATTCCCATCGGCATCGAAGAAGAGTACATCGAGAGGGATGAGCGTATCCTTCATCCAGAATGTAAGAATTTTTGGACTCGGGAAAATGAATAACATTCCCTGATCATTTGGGATGAATTCCCGCCCCATAAGACCCCGCTCCAGCTCCAATGGCTCATCCGCAATTTCGACTACGAGCGGAATTTCCTGATCCCCTGCCGTGAGAATGATTGCCGTTAATTCTCCCTGATCGCTTTGTTGAGCGATGCAGGAAATGAGCAGTACAGAAAGAAAGATGAGAAGGCGTTTCATGAGCCGATAGTACCTCACATCACGGCAAATTTTTCTGTTTCTCTTTTTTTATTTGCTTCATTTTCTCTTCTAATTCCCCATCATGTTCTTTCAGCCTCCTCCTTTGCTCCTCATTGGATAAGCCCTCTAAACTTTCATAAAATCTTTTCTCTTCAGGGCTGTAACTCAATATTTTACTCATCACTGGATCGAACTGATTGTTCGCATTATCTAAATCTGTGTCTACCCAAAGCGAACTATGCACATCGCTATGCCCCTTATACGCGGGGTTCTGAGAATCTCCACCCGGTTTTGTCACTACTGGATTTTCCTCATCGGCATCAGATGCGGATGGAGAATTTGAACTGCGGGTTGCCATATATATAACAAACGTAAACAGTGCCACAATTGTAGGAATGACAGCAGCTCGTACTAATACTTCGGAATCAACGCGCGATTTGAGCCTCTCAAACATTGATTGATTTCTCTGCTCCACCATAAGAGCAGGATACCAAATTATCTCATTGTATCAAGAAACATCAAAGCACCCGTCTTCCCGCCACCGCCTCTCGCAATGTCACCTGATCTGCAAATTCGATCTCCGCACCGCTGGGGAGGCCGTGTGCTAGGCGCGTGATTCTGGGAACAAACTTGGAGAGTTCCCGCCGGAGATAGGTAGCGGTTGCTTCGCCTTCGACATCCGGATCGGTCGCAATAATCACCTCTACGATAGCGCCGCTCCCGCAACGAATCATGAGCTCCTTCAATTTGAGTTGCTCCGGTCCCATGCCATCGATCGGCGAGAGGACGCCATGGAGCACATGGTAGACGCCCTTGTAGCCGGATTTCTCGAACGCGATGACATCGAGCGGCTCCTCGGTGACGAGGATCAAACTATGATCACGGCTTTGATCGCGGCAAATCGGACAACGCGCATCAACCGAAACCATTTGGCACCCCTCGCAGTACCGAATTCCCTCTTTGAGTTCTTTGAGTGCACGGCTGAGCGATTCTGGATTCGCTTTACTCGAGCGCAGGAGAAAAAAGACAAGTCGCTCAGCGGACTTTGCTCCAATGCCGGGGAGCTTGCTGAATTCCTCGATGACCTTTTGGATCTGCGGTGGAAGTAAAGGTTGCATATCAAAAACAGCATAACACTTTTCTCGAGCGGTTCTGGAGAAATCACGATCAATATCTCAAAACAATCGTGGTAACTACCCGGACAGTCGAGAGACGAATTGATCTGAGTAAGCAAAAACAAGTCTCTCGACTATCCATGAGTCATCATCATTGATCGAAGTAGCAGTCAAATAGGAGGTGGATCGCTCGAGAAAAGTTCTTATTTTCGCATTTCCGTATTTTCGTATTTGCGCATTATATTTCGTCCCCTCGTCGTAGTTTCCTCTCTACGTCTCTCTCTTTTATTTTCCTCCTCTTATCGATCGTTTTTCTTCCACGACCAACTCCGAGCAATATTTTTATTGTGCGTGCAGAGCGGAACTCGAGCGGTAAAACGGTAATCCCCTTTTCGTTTGCACTTTCGCGGAGACGTTCAATCTCTGACTTCCGGAGCAAAAGCTCCCGATCACGGCCGGGGTCGTAGCCTGTGAGATTAGAGGCATACTTGTACGGTTGAATCGTGGAATTTTTGAGCACAGGCTTCCCCGATGCGAACGAAACGTACGCGCCCTTTAAATCCGCATTTCCCGCACGCACGGATTTTACCTCCTGCCCCGTAAGGAGGAGACCTGCTTCGAGCTCCTCCAAAAGTTCGTAATCAAACCGGGCACGCTTATTTTTGGCAACAACCTTCATAGAACAGCCCTATAGTACCGTAGATCATGGAGAAAAGACTGGCTGTGATAGCCAAAATCTTTAGAATGATCCTATGGCAATTGCACTGAGTAGTTGCAGAGAAAGCGAAGGAGCTACCGATCATACTCCGACAAATACTGTCGTTATCGATCAAAGTCTCGCACGTCATGTGTGCTCTGTTATTGGGCAAGTCTTACGATGGACTAATGCTCAGCGTGTACTCGTTACCTTAACCACCCCATTCAGCACAATCAATGTAGATAAAATGGTCCGAGATGGTATTCAAGAATTACTCAACAAGGATCCCCTCACCCGTGTTTCGCGTAGCGCGATCGATCCCGCACAGTCCGCTCGAGATATCGTCATGGCAATTCTTCGTGCACGAAACGAACGATATGGGAAGAAAGAAAAACTAACTAAGAACAATAAACACGACACCAATCACAACGAACCCGCTCGCAAGGAGCAGACGATTTAATGATTGATCTCGCTCGTTGAGAAAGAAATAGCCAATCACCGCCGTAAGGAGAATACTCGTACGCTTGATTGCGATGACATACGGAGAAGGACCAAAAGTGAACCCAACCAGCGTGAGGAAATCCTGCAACAAAGTCGTGATCACCATGCTGAGGAGTATGAGCAGTTGATTGCGGGAGAACCGAAATGTTCGCAGGTCCCGAATCGCCATAGGAAGATTCAGCAAAAAACTCCCGAGGAAAACCAATGCAATAACGCCCAAAACATCAGGAAACTTCTGCAACACTTTCGCGACCACTGCTGCATTTACTCCGTAAAAGAGAGCGGCAGCGAGTATGATCCACGGTCCCACATTTCTCCATGCCGCCCATCTGCCATGGTAGAGCGTGAGGAGACCAAACGTAATACACACAAGACCAGTCACTGCATACGCAGATATCGATTCACCAAAAAACACGCTCGCCACGAGAAGTGTTGTCATGCTCGAAAGTCCGAAGAGTGGTTTGACGTAAGTGACTTCCACACGATGAACGGCGTACATCGTGGACCATACGAAAAATGGGATGAGGAGGAATGGCAGCGTGAGATACGCCCAAAACCACGGCTCATGCCATGGGTAGTCTACGGTGCGGAGCGCAATGAGGAAGAGGAGCGGCCCTGTGATGTACTCGGTGGCAGTGACAATCGTGCTTGGAACGCCACGGCTCATGCGGAAAAGAATCCATTGCAGGGAGTAAGCGACAGCCGCCGAAAAGGCGAAGATGAGCCACATAGAAGAATGCGAAAATACGAAAATAGTGAAATGCAATAATGATCCTCACACGCTATTATCTCACAGTTCACCATCCTTCATTTTCGTATTTACGTATTTTCGCATTTGCCCCCGCTTCTCTCCATCACCGATCTCCACGTCGCGGTCGAAAAAAAACCAATCCTCAAGGGCGTGAATTTGATCGTGGAATCAGGAGAACTCCATGCCATTATGGGACCAAACGGCTCCGGGAAATCGACCCTCGTGAATACACTCATGGGACACCCGAACTACGAAGTAACGAGTGGATCAATCGTGTTCGACGGCAATGATCTTTTAAAACTCTCCGCCGATGAACGGGCGCAGGCGGGACTCTTTCTCGCATTCCAATATCCCAAAGAAATCGCCGGCGTGCCGCTGCGATCATTTCTCTTCGCCGCGCACGAAGCCGTGATGAAGATTCGTAATCCGGAGTTTCGAAAGACGAGTCCGATCAAATTCAAGGAGCAATTGGAGAAAGAAATGCTCGCACTCCATATGGATCCCTCGTTTGCCGATCGGCCGGTCAATCAAGGATTCAGTGGCGGAGAAAAAAAGAAAGCGGAGATTTTGCAGCTCAAAATATTGAGCCCGATCCTCGCGCTGCTTGATGAAACAGATTCCGGACTCGATGTCGACGCACTCAAGATTGTTGCAGAAGGAGTGCAATCGATGCGCTCACCATCATTTTCCTGCATTCTTGTCACGCACTATGCACGCATCCTCGGATACCTGACGCCAGACAGAGTCCATGTGATGGTGGGAGGAAAAATCGCGGAAAGCGGCGGCCCGGATTTTGCTCACAAGCTCGAAAAGGAAGGATATGGCAAGTTCGAGCAGGGAAAGCGCATCAACTTGAACTAAACACAAATGTACAGTTGATTCATCTTCAAAAAAAAGACAATGTTTGCTAGTATTCTTTCTTCTTTCCCCCACTTCATTATGGAAGAAAAGACCATTTTCTTTAAACCTCCCGTTTGGCTTCCGATCGTCGTTGCACTTATCCTCGGCGGCGCGTTCGTCGCTGGGCAAAAAATCGAAATGCGCGGCTCGCCGGCAACAATCTCTGTTAATGGCGAAGGTAAGGTGACCGCCGTCCCCGATATTGCTGCATTAAGTTTTGGAATGCAGACAGGGAGACAGGCAACAGCGCAGATTGCCATGGAACAATTAAGTAAGAGCATGAATGCCGTCATCGAAGCCGTGAAGATGCAAGGCATCGAGACCAAGGACATTCAGACAGAATCTTTGAGCTTATACCCCGCATTCGATTGGAAAGATGGCGAGCAAATTCCAAGGGGATTCGAAGCAAATCAAAGCCTGCGTGTGAAGGTGCGTGATCTGGAAAAAATCGGCTCGGTGCTTTCTGCCGCGACTGCTGCAGGAGCGAATCAAGCAGGTGGCGTGTCATTCACGATTGATGATCCGGAGCGACTGCAAACGGAGGCGCGCGACCTCGCGATTAGCGATGCCAAAGAGAAGGCATTGGCTCTCGCAGAGAAACTCGGCGTTTCTCTTGGTGCATTGAAAGGATTTAACGAGGGTGGGATGTATGGTCCAACGCCCATGTACGAAGGCGCTATGATGGATAGAGGCATGGGTGGAGGAGGAGGCTCACTGATCCCTGTCCCAACGGGCGAACAAGAGGTTCGCATGAGCGTCGTACTTACATACGAAGTTCGCTAATCGTCTCTGAATAAATCTATAAAAAAGACCTCCATCGGGAGGTCTTTTTTTATTCTATCTATGAAACTCATTCATCTTCATCGACTGTCAACTCAACATCGCAACCACAGTCTTCGTCCTCGGACTCCGAGCCTCCGCAAATGCACTCATCATTATCCGCGCATCCGCAGGCGCCGCAGTCGCAAATCTTCTTCTTGCAGTTCTCACACTTGTGCATAGAAATGGGGGAAAGGTAAAAGACGACCTATTTTTCCTCCGCCAAGAACACTATGCAAGCAAGAAATACGGCAAAAATGGCTGATGGGAGTGGCCTAGAGCTTCGTAAGCCCCTGACGCTCGTAGCGCCCTGTCATACTGCGAATACGAATTCTATAGAAAATAACCGGGCGATGATCCCTGCGGAAATAGTGAGAATCCTGATTTTTGACAACACCGAGGTAGTATGCGCTTTTGCGAGCAGAAGCATGGAGGCGCTCCGAAAGAAGCTCGATTGCATGCACGGCATCCTTCCCGTGGCACTGCTCGAAATCACCCTGCACCATGACGCTCTCCCAGTTCCAAAGACTCTTTAGAGTATGAACAAGCACGCACACGCGAGGATTTTTCTTCATCATGGCAATTTTCTTTCCCCCGTACGTATGGCCATAAAGATGGTCACCATCATACGCATAGAAAATGGGGACACAGTACGTCTCACCATCCGCATGACATGCAAGGTGTCCATGCGTAACACTCGCCAGAACTTCCTTCATGCGCTTTTTTGTGAGATTACCGATCACACGGTCACTATACGCACGATGGATCATCCGAGGAAGATCCATCTGTGGACAATTTGTTCACTTGATTTTCAATCAATTCTCGGAATTGCATCTGAATTCGGCGCTCTGCATTCAAATAAAGCAATGCCTTGCGATGAAGATCAGTTCGACTGGAAGGAGAGATTGGCGTCGAAGATGTTTCGGTTGCGCGAGGTACGGATAGGTAAAAAATGACAACAGTGCGTCGAAGCTCTGCCATTCGCCTTTCAAGCTCAAAATGTTCAGGTGGAGAATACTTTTGATGTAGTGCATTGAGTCGTGCTCGCACATCGCGCATAGATGTTACGACAACCCCTTGGATATATTCTGGATTGCGACAAGCCAAAAATCCACTACGAGCTTTCCGTAGAAATCCATGGAGCTTTTCAAACGTATCCACCTAGACATGGTAAAATGAACTGTCCATAAAGCAAATGAGTTCCTCCCCTATTTTCGCAGGCCTATCGCGGGAATCGTTCGATTCTGCAAATCCCTCCCCCTATGCAGAGGGCATAGAACGGGGGATCTCGGAGAAACTCGTCCGACGAATAAGCACCGATAAAAATGAACCGGAGTGGATGCTTGCGCATCGACTGGAATCACTCCGAATTTTCAAAGAAAAACCGATGCCAATATGGGGGGCGGATCTCTCCACGCTCGATCTTGACGATATCATTTACTACGCACAATCCGGAGCGGTGGCAACAGATTCATGGGAAGAAGTACCGCAAGAAATTCGCAGCGTCTACGATCGCTTAGGAATTCCCGAGGCCGAACGCAGGATGCTTGCGGGAGTCGGTGCACAATACGAGAGCGAAATGGTCTATCACAAATTAAAGAAGGAATGGGAAGAGCTCGGCGTGATCTTCCTCGATATGGATGTCGCACTGCAGCAGCATCCGGAGATTGTGCGGAAGCACTTTATGAAGTGTGTTCCGAATACGGATCACAAATTTGCAGCGCTCCATGGAGCAGTGTGGAGTGGGGGCACATTTCTGCTCATTCCAAAAGGAGTGAAGGTAAGGGACCCTCTGCAGGCCTATTTCCGTATGAACGCAAAGAACATGGGGCAATTCGAACACACGCTCATCATCGTGGAAGAAGGAGCAGAAGTGCACTACATCGAAGGTTGCAGCGCACCGAAGTACGGTTCGCAGGCGCTCCATGCTGGCCTCGTGGAGATCTTCGTAAAACCAAATGCCAAGTGCAGATATTCTTCAGTCGAAAACTGGAGTCGCGATACGTATAACCTGAATACGAAGCGTGCCATCGTGGAAAGGGATGCCGTGATGGAATGGGTGGGCGGCAACATGGGCTCCGGTACCACCATGCTCTACCCCTGCAGCATGCTCACGGGAGAAGGAGCGCGCTGCGATCACCTTGCCATTGCATTCGCAAACAAAGACCAATGGCAGGATACCGGTGCGAAAGTGTTCCATCTTGCGCCGCACACCTCGAGCAGAGTGACGAGTAAATCAATCAGTAAAGATGGCGGCACGGCCGTGTACCGAGGAAAACTTTTCATCGCCGCTCATGCACACGATTGCACCGCGAATGTAGAGTGCGATGCCCTGCTCCTTGATGAGCGCAGCCGCACAGACACAATTCCCGATATTCAAATCCGGAATAACGATGTGACGATCGCGCACGAAGCGACCGTGGGCAAACTCTCCGAAGAACAGCTCTTCTATTTGATGAGCCGCGGCATTGCGTTGGAGGAGGCGAGAGCCATGATCGTGAATGGATTCATCGAACCGATCGTGCGAGAATTGCCACTCGAGTATGCGGTCGAGATGAACAGACTGATCGAACTGGAAATGGAGGGATCAGTTGGGTAATTCCACACAATAATGCGCCTCTAGCGTGGCTTATTAATTCTCACCGTACTTTGAAGCGCACAGTGAATTGCTTGAACTGCTTCAAGCGCAACTCTATGCGCATTGCTGTATACCTGTTCCCACGCATCGGCATATGTGTCAGCTTTATTCCCGTATACCAAACAAGCTGCCATCACAAATTGTATTCGGAGATCCAAAATATATTCATCGAAGGATACTGTTACAAATTGGAGGCCTTCATCCATCATGCCATAACAATCAACCCTCCACCGTTGCTGCAATTCTTCGACAGTCACCATATGGAGAGCACCAAGGAGCTGCAAAATCCTCCGCGGATCTTCTTCGTGCTTTAAGACCTCCACAACATCTTCGGCAGTAGAGATTTCATATCCTTGAATACACTCGGATGGAATATTTGTGGCACCAATCGCTCCATGTAAATTTTGATCTGTATGATGAGGTCGCGAAGAGGTAACAGCAGGCAACGCATCACAGCGTGCGACATCCTGCGATACCACTAATACTCCTCCGTGTTCGTGATTGTGTCCGTTAACCATTGGGGATCATGGTAGCCGCGATGTACTATTTGCTCAACGCAATGCCAGCAGAAAAGACTTCCTTCATTCGGCTCACAAAAAGCGGCAACTTGACGGAATCCGTGCCGGATGGCGAGGAGCGACGCTGTATCTATCTTCTTGAGGCGAACGAAACGACACCAATCGATATCACCCAGACCTATAGCGTTGGGACAGGCTCTTCACTCTTTCTCACGATTGTGATGTTGGGAGGAAGCAAGGTTTCGTACTCCCTCGTCTCCACGATCAGAGGCGCAGGAGGTGCCAGTACCATCGATTGGATTTTTTATGGTAAGGAGGATGAAAAACAGAAGATTAGTGTGCGGACTGTTTTCGATGCCAAAAACGGTTCGGGCGAAATCGCAATCCATGGCGTTGCAGAGAATAGAGCAAGTGTCGATGTAAACGGGTGCATCGAAATCACGACAAATGGCGGCGGAACCAATACCTACTTGACCGAGAAAACGTTGATGCTGGATCCAACGGCCAAAGTCAATGCTGTTCCGGGACTCGAAATTAAGACGAATGACGTGAAGGCAAGCCACAGTGCATCGGTTTCTAAAGTGAGCGGCGAGGATCTTTTTTACTTTGCCTCACGCGGGATAAGTGAACAGGAAGCACGGAGAATGTACGTCGAAGGATTCCTTGGGAGCCTCCTCGAGCGTATTCCTGATATAGGAATGAGACAGGAGATCATGGGAGAAATTGCCAAAAAGTACGAACAAAAGCGCTAGAATATCTGCATGTCCGATCTCGGTGCGACACTTCGGCAACAGTTCCCACTCTTCGCAAACAACATCGATGGGAATCCAATCATCTATTTGGACAACGCGGCAACAACGCAAAAACCGAAGATGGTACTTGATGCCATGCAAAAGTTTTATGAGCGAAGCAACGCCAATATCAAGCGCGGAATGCACCCGCTTGCCGAAGCCGCAACGGAACACTACGAAGCTGCGCGCAAGTGTGTGCAAAAATTCCTCAATGCAAAAAAGACGCACGAAGTGATCTTCACCAAAAATTGTACGGAGGCGATCAACCTTGTCGCAAGATCGTGGGGGGAGAAAAATCTTCGCAAAGGCGATGTCGTGCTCCTCTCGCTCCTCGAACACCACAGCAACATCGTCCCATGGCTCCAGCTGAAAGAAAAAATCGGTATCGAAGTGGAATGGATAGGAGTGAATACGGATGGAACATTGAATATGGAGGATGCGAAGAATGCGCTTGAGCGCGGGAAAGTGGAGCTCCTCGCTGTCTCCGCTGTGAGTAATGTCCTTGGCACTGTCACACCATTCGCGGAGCTCACGAAGCTGGCACATGAGCACGGCGCACTTGTACTCATCGATGCGGCACAGCTCGCTGCTCATGCACCGATCGATGTACAGGAAATTGATTGCGACTTCCTCGCGTTCTCCGGCCACAAAGTCTATGGACCCACGGGCATTGGCGTTCTCTACGGGAAAGAAGCACTTCTCGAAGCCATGCCACCATTCCTCGGGGGAGGCATGATGATTCAAGAGGTCACTACCGATCGATTCTCCCCGGCCTCCTTGCCCGAGAAGTTTGAAGCTGGCACGCCGCCGATTGCAGAAGCCATAGGACTCCATGCGGCGATCGATTTCATCGATACGATCGGATGGGAGAAAATCCAAACGCACGAAAGCGATCTGATGCGGAGCGCTCTTACGATGCTCCAATCGATTGATGGCGTCATAATCCTCGGCCCCAAAGATTCTTCACTCATAATGGGGTGTATCGCAATCACAACTCCCGGCATCCATCCGCATGATCTCACCGAGTACTGCGGAAGAAAGGGACTATGCCTGCGCGCGGGACACCATTGCGCACAGCCACTGCACGCACATCTTAAAATTCCAGCAACGACACGGGTATCATTTGCACTCTACAATACAGGGCAGGAAATCGAAGCTGCACAAAAAATCCTCAAAGAGGCGATTTTGTTCTTCAATGTTTAAGTGTTTGGTTCAGATGGAAAAGCATGGAGAGAAAGTCTGCGATGCATTTCCTTGATGTGAGATTTAATATCTTCGATGCCTGGGAAATTGGCACGTAACTCGCACGAAATAATAACGGATGGCAAAATATTCACAGCTGCTCCGAGTTCCATAATTGCATTCGAATATAATGAATGCATCTCTGGCCTATCTGCACGAGTACACAATGCGTGATAGTGAAATCGCATTGAGTGGAAAAGTAACCTCACACATTGAAGTGCCGGATACGACTTCAAATACTCAGATGCTCTTTCTTGACAACCATCAGGTGGATCATTAAGAAGACGGACAAGCTCATCGAAGACATCATCATACGTATAGGCAGGAACACTCCTAAGTGACGCATTGTACTGAAGTATTAATTCACACCAAGTCCGATCAACAAGCTGATTCCAATCTGAAGATGAGGGCGGAGGCAGATCGGTGGTATTCGGCACTTCATCTGAATCATCATCATGATCAGCATCCGATGGTGATGTAAGCTGAAATTCATCATCAACAGGCAATGCTAGATCCTGATCGTCGGAACTCGATTCTGCTGAACTCATTGCCAAATGATCTTATACTATCTTTCCAGTTAAATGCAAGTATGTAGAATACACGCAATTATGGATATCTACGCCGAAAACATCCTCGATCACTTCCGCTCCCCCCGGCACGCCGGAATCCTTGCGGATGCCACGGTAGTGCACGAGGAAAAAAACCTCTCCTGCGGGGACGAACTCAAACTCTCGCTTCTCCTCGAAAATGGAAAAGTGATGCAGATCGGATGGGAAGGAACAGGCTGCGCGATTAGCCAATCGAGCATGTCGATTTTGAGTGAAGAGTTGATCGGGAAAAATGAGGAGGATGTCCTCGCACTCACGAAGAATGATGTGTACAAACTCCTCGGTGTTCCTATTGGTCCACGAAGATTTAAGTGTGCACTCATGAGTTTACATACAATGAAGAATGCAATTCTGAAGGCACGAGGAGAAAATGTGCAGAGCTGGACAGAGACAGTAACAGAAGAATGATGGATCAATATATCAGTCTCTCGACTTCCAAACGTTCATCATTGCCTATCGTATCGACGGTCATAGTGAGTAATGGATCGCTCGAGATGAGTTTTTTACTCTTTATTTTGATACTCCCGAATGTCATTTGCTAAATCATGCGCATATGCCCGCACACGATCGGTGTAAGGACGCACGGAAGAATGGAGTACATCTGCTTCATCGGCGAGACGGTACGCTGCCCCGCTTGTCTCGAGCGCAGAAACAAGATTCCCCTCCTTCGTCAGCTTGTACGCATCAACGAGCGCCCGAAGCGCATCAACGAGTTTCCTTGTTGCAGTGATAATGGGAGTCTCCGATTGTCGGTTCGAAGCGCCAAAGACGGCAAGACGCACGCGCGCGACATCCTCTGCTGCTCGCTCTGGCGAAAGCGCATCGATATTCGTAAATGTGGCTCGAATATCTTTTTCGGCATAGGTGAGGAGCTCTTGGACCCGCTGCCCCTCGCGATAGAGGAGGTACCGCTCCATCATGAGCGCCACCTGCCCGCGCGTGAGCGCCGCTCCGGGGTTTAAATTCCCAAATGTATCCGCACTCGTCATGGAGAGCGACAGCGCCGTTGCGAGGAATGGGAAGTACCATTCATCCGGATTCATCGCATCTTTTGCAAGCGGATCGCGGAAATCTTTCACCGCAGAGGTATCCACTCCATAGGCATTGAGGAGGATTTTGAGGAACTCGGCTTTCGCGACCGTGCGCACCGGCTGGAATGTGCCATCGGGGTAGCCGGAAACCCAATCGAGATCCGCCGCATAGCAGACGGTGATGACATACCAATCATCACCCGCAACATCAGGGAAGCATGCATCTGCCTTCGGAAGATTCCTTGCATTCGCAACGGCGCGGACAACAATCGTGATTGCTTCCGCGCGGTTCACTCTGTCATCCGGACCGAATGTTCCATCCGGACGCCCCTCTAAAATACCGCGAAGCTTCAGATCTTCGATCGCTTGGTAATCTTCACGCGATGGTGAAACATCCGAGAATGCCTGCTCGGCAAAAACGGAAGGAGTGACCAAGAAAAAGAATATCGAGAATACCATCAATCGCATAGCTGCCAGTATAGCAATGCTTCGCAAAAGATGCTGGGAGAGATACAGGAAGCTTTGGAATTCAGCTACCATACGTCAGCATGAAAACGCTTCCACTGTGGATCGGCATTGTTCTCGCGCTCTACGTGGGCTTCGTCGGATACGTAGCACTCCGGCAAGATTCATTCATCTTTGCCCCGCGCGCGACAACGGATGATGAATGGAAAGCAAGAATCGAAACGCTGCGTGCAGATTATGTTTCGATCGTTGCAGATGATGGCGAGGTGCTGGAGGGAATGTTCCTCTCGGATCATTCGAAGAAACAGCGGCCAACGATTATCTTCTTCCCCGGGAACGCGATGCTCGTGGAAGAAATCGCACCGATCTTCACTCGTCTTCCTGCTATGGGATTCAATGTTCTCTTGATGGATTATCGTGGATACGGCCTGAGTACGGGAAAACCGAATATTGCTTGGATGAAGCGCGATGCGGAAAAGGTTTTTTTGGCTGCATCTCAACATCCCGAAGTCGCGCATGAGCACATCAGTGTGTGGGGCATGAGCCTCGGCACCGGTATTGCAGTGCACCTTGCTTCGGTGATGGAAGTGGACAAAGTTATCCTCTCTGCTCCCTTTACGAGCACTGTTGATCTTGGGGCAAGAATGTTCCCGATTATTCCAAAAATGATCATTCGGAAACTTCTGAATCAGAATATGGATACCCTCGCGATCGCAGGAAGCATCAAACAACCGGGACTCATCTTTAAAGCGGAAAATGATGAGGAGATCCCCGCAGATCATGCGGAGCGCGTTGCACAGGCATGGGGAGGTGAAGCAAAGCTCATTGAGCTCAAAGGACAAGGGCATCAGGATTTGCTCTCGAGTGAGGAAATGTGGAACGAAACGATCACATTCCTGCGTGGAACGGAGTAAACGTGTCAGCTTGAAGCAGATTTTCGATGCGAAAGTATGCTGGTGTTTGCTATTCTTTCCGCGCCTGTTTCGCGTGCCGCCCTAGCTCAGAGGTAGAGCACCTCCATGGTAAGGAGGGGGTCACGAGTTCGATTCTCGTGGGCGGCTCCATTGCTCAAAAAAACAGCACTGCTACAATCGTCGATATGGCAGATCGTCGTCTTCTTGGACGCATTGCAGATGGTGAAATGACACCATTGGACAGAAGATATATGAATGCACGCACTGCCCTGGGAAATAATCTATATACATTATCAAAAGATACTTCAAAACTAGATGACCGCGAGCCTACCGAGCAACTTGTTGTTGCATTAGAAAATTTAAATATGGCGATAGGTGATGTAAGAACAAAATTAGGAGAGGCAGTATAAGAAGTCATCAAATCACAGAAAAATTGAAGAACGATGATCTCGGCAAAAGATGCTATACTATCTTTGTTTTCCCCCTCCCCCGTGGAAGCCATTCTTGATCAAATCCGGGAACTCCAATCCGCGCTAAATACGGGGAAGGACTCTCTTTGAAAAAAGAGGTGTCCCAAAGCAAATCAACGATCTGGAATCAATGAGCCAACAGGAGGGTTTTTGGGGAGATCAGAAGGAGGCAAAGCAAGTCTTTGCGAAATTGAAGAGTTTAAAGAGCGTCTATGAACCTGTGCGGGATCTTGCGAACGATGTGAACGCATTCATGGAGCTTTCCGAATCGACCTCGGGCAAGGATCTCTCTTCGCTGGAACAAGATGCCTTGTCGCTCATTGCGCGATGGAAGCAAGTTGAGCTCATCCTCTACTTCTCCGGACCCTACGATGCTTGCAATGCATATCTGACGGTGAGCGCTGGAGCCGGCGGTACCGAGGCGCAGGATTGGGCGGAGATGCTTGCGAGGATGTATCTGCGATACGCGGAGAGGAAAGGATGGAAGACGGAAATACTGGAAAAGACGCATGGGCAGGAAGCGGGTATTAAAACAGTGACGATTCGCATGGAGGGAGAACTCGCCTATGGATTTGTAAAGGCGGAGCGCGGCACGCATCGGCTCGTTCGGCTTTCTCCTTTTAATGCGAAGAACTTACGCCAGACCTCGTTTGCGCTCGTGGAAGTTTTGCCGGAGATCGACGATACAGGCGAGATCGAAATCAATCCGAATGATTTGAGGATCGATACCTTCCGCGCGGGGGGGGCCGGCGGACAGCATGTGAATAAAACAGACTCCGCCGTACGAATCACACATATCCCCACAGGCATAGCAATTGCTTGCCAGAGCGAGCGATCGCAAACGCAGAATAAGGAGCAAGCAATGAAGATGCTCCGCTCCAAGCTCGTACAGAAAAAAGAGGAGGAACAGGCAACGGAATTAAAAGGATTAAAAGGTGCGACTCAGAGCGCGGACTTTGGGCAGCAGATCCGCTCGTATGTACTGCATCCGTATAAGATGGTAAAGGATCTGCGAACAGACTACGAAGTGAGTGATCCAGAGAGTGTGTTGGATGGAGATATCGATGCGTTTATTATCGCAGAGCTTCGGAGGGCTGCGAATACGTAGATGTCATATTGCGCACGATGTACACAAAAAAGCTCCCCGTACGGGGAGCTTTTAAAATTCAAAATAAATGAATTAAAGGTCTGTGCCGCGGACTGTCTTGCGGTCATTAGACTTTGCGCGGGCAGCAGCCTTCTTGATGAGGGCTTCAACCTCCTTGCTGAGGAAATCGGAGAAATCACCGGCGGTCATCATGCCGAGACTCTTAAGAAGGTCCTTAACCTTGGAAGCAACGACGTAACTCATGAGAAATGGGGGAAGGAAGTGAAAATACTGTGGTGATTTTATGGGTTATAAGCGAATTTGCAAACATTTTCCGGAATTGACGCAATATGAAGAAAATGGAGTAAATGTACGAAAATGGCCATAAAAGTGAGGTTTGGTTGGCATTTTCATAATTTGGCTATGGGAAGCCGCAATCGAAAGCACAAGAATTCAACAAGAAAACGATCGTAAGATCCACTCTCATCCTGTCTCTCCTCGCCTGCTATAGCAGGGCACGCGGGACACAGTATCTTCATCCTTCGACTCATTCCGCGAGCAGAACTTCACTCAGGATCGAATTCAACGGTGGCGGAGAGAGAGGGATTCGAACCCTCGAGACCCTTTAGGGGTCTACTCGCTTTCGAGGCGAGCGCCTTCGACCGCTCGGCCATCTCTCCACAAACATTCTACTCCCTTGAGTGATCACTGGAGAAGAAATACTGGGGATCTCCCCATTATCTCTTCGTGATGATTTTTTGTCCGGCCATGTACGGCCTCAAGACTTTTGGCACTTCGATATCCCCATTTTCTTTTTGATAGATTTCGAGGATTGGGATGAGGATGCGGGGCGAAGCAATACAGGTGTTATTGAGTGTGTGGACGAACTCCTTTTTCCCTTCCTTCGTTTCGTATTTGATGTTGAGCCGCCGCGCCTGGAAATCACCAAGGTACGAACAACTGTGGGTTTCGCCATACGCTTTGCGCGAAGGCATCCATGTTTCGATGTCCTGCATGTACAGCTTTCCCTTCCCCATATCGCCGGTGCAGACATCCACAATTCTATAGGGGAGCTCCAGCGCCCGGAGAATGTCTTCGGCATTCGTGCGAATTTCTTCGAAGAGTTTGAGTCCCTCTTCGACATCTGCACGACAGAGTACAACCTGCTCGACTTTTTCGAACTGATGCACGCGGTAGAGACCTTTTGTATCGCGGCCATAGGAACCGGCCTCACGGCGGAAGCACGCGGAGTAGCCCGCGTATTTTTTCGGGAGATCGGCGGAAGAAAGGAGCTCGTCTTTGTGGTAACTCGCGACCGTGACCTCGGATGTACCAACAAGATGGAGGCCATCGGCCTCGATTGTGCCACCTTTCTCGATCTGTCCGCCAACGGCGTAAATATTGGATTGATCAACGCCCGGGAAGAACCCCGTCCCCACAAAACATTCGTACGTTGCAAGAAGCGGCGGTGAAAAGAGTGTCCATCCTTTTGCCACAAGACTGTCCATCGTGAACCGCAGCACTGCTTGGTGGAGCCGAGCGCCATCACCTTTGAGGAAGTAACTTCGAGCACCGGATACTTTTGCTCCGCGTGGGAGATCAATGATATCGAGCGCTTCGCCAAGTGCAACATGATCCTGCGGAGCAAAATCGAATGTGGGAATGTTCCCCCACGTCTTCACTTCCACGTTTTCGGAATCATCTTTCCCCGTTGGCACGCGCTCGAGCGGGAGATTTGGGAGCATAAACTGCATCTCGCGCCACGCGGCTTCGAGTGAAGAAAACTCATCCTCGAATTCTTTAAGTGCGCTCGAGAGTGCCTTCATCTCCACGAGAGCGATTTCCTTCTGCTCTGCCTTCATCACCGGAATACTTTTCGAAACACTATTCTTCTTCGCACGCATGTCTTCGACCTTCTGCAGGAGTTCCAAATAGCGAGAATCGAGAACGAGGAACTCGTGGATATTGATTTTGACCCTCTTTCGCTCTGCAGCGAGTTGATAGAGTTCTGGGCGTTGCCGAAGATCCGCAAGATCAATCATGACGAGCAGCTTAGCGGAAAAAGAGGTAGAGGGGTAAAAAAATCTCATCTATCAGATACGCTGTACATCATTTTGATGATAGTCTGGTCGTAATCATGCCAGGAACCGGATACAGCAAAGGCATTGTTGTTGATCTTGTGGGGGGGAAGAAGTTACGATTCAAGCTCCTGCAACCTCAGCTGCACCAACACAAGACCCACTTATGAGATTATGGGGTAAATATTGCAGCACCAGAAGAGAATTGGATGGTGCTCTTCCTCATGTCAAAAATGATTCCTCTTTTTATGAATCAACTCAATTGGGAGCAATTCATTCTGGAGGAATCGTCCATCCATCGGGCGAAATGACCCCTGATGAAGCGACATTCGTGGCAAAGTTCAACAGATAGGAAAAACAGATCAACTCGTAAATAATGACTCTCTCGTACTCGATCGAGGGATTAATGTCGAAACGCTCTCACTCCGGTTGTCACCATAATAATCCCAAGCTCTTCTGCTTTCTTAAACACTTCCGCATCTTTCACCGATCCTCCGGGCTGAATGATGGCGGTGATGCCGTTCTTTGCTGCTTCTTCCACGGAATCCGGGAAGGGGAAGAATGCATCCGATGCCATCACGGCTCCTTTCGCCCGATCCCCTGCACGCTTTGCCGCGATCCATGTGGAATCGACCCTGCTCGTTTGCCCGCAACCAATGCCAACGGTGATTTGATCTTTGGCGAACACAATTGCATTGCTCTTTGCATGTTTCACGACATTCCACGCAAAGAGGAGATCGCGAATTTGATCCTTCGATGGTTTTTTGGATGTGACGAGGGTGAGATTGCTCTCAGTGATTCTGCTTTGATCTTCATCTTGGACAAGCATCCCTCCAAGTGCGGATCTATAGAGTTGATGCTTATCGCCTAATACCTGATACCCAATATCTGATACCATGATAACCCGTAACTTCGGCTTCTCCTTCAAAAGTTTGATCGCTTCCTCTTCATACGCTGGGGCGATAATGATTTCGGCAAATATTTTCTGATCGATGATCTTTTGAATAACTTCTCCCGTGCAGGTCTGGTTGAGCGCGATGATCACGCCAAATGCAGAGAGTCGATCTGTGTCGTAGGACCGCTGGAATGCCTCTGCAATACTATTGTGTGATGCAACACCCGAAGGATTCGCATGCTTGATGCACGCAGCAGTCGGTTCGCTGAATTCCGAAACGAGGTTCCACGCGCCATCAGCATCGAGGATATTGAGGTAGCTCATCATCTTTTCCTCTTGGAGAACCTTCCAGCGAGGTTCTTTTTTAAAGAATTCATAGAACGCTCCTTCTTGATGCGGATTCTCCCCGTAGCGTAAATCACGACGATTCGTGAGAATCGCAGTACAATTCTTTCCTTCACTCATCCACTCGGTAATCGCAGCATCGTAAGCGGCTGTACGGAGGAATACTTTCGTCGCGAGCTCTCTGCGGAGTGCTTTCGAGGTATCACCATTCGATTCGATCTCCCGAAGCACGCGATCGTAATCGGCTGGATCACAGATCACAGTCACCGCATCATAATTCTTTGCAGCAGAACGGAGGAGCGTTGGTCCGCCGATATCGATCAATTCGATCATCCTCTGATCCTCTTTTTCCTTTCCCTCCTCTAATCCTCTTATCCCCTCTTCAAACTGATACAAATTTACACAGACGAGATCAATGGGATTAATCCCCAGTTCCTTCGCCTGTTTCTCGTGCTCTTGGTCCCCTCGTCGGAAGAGGAGCCCCCCCATCACCATGGGGTGCATTGTCTTCACACGGCCAGAAAAGCACTCGGGGAATCCCGTGACATCCTCAACCAACATCACAGGGACGCCTGCTTCCGAAAGCGCTTTTGCCGTTCCTCCGGTCGAAACAATCTCGATTCCCTTTTTGTGAAGACCTCTCGCGAATTCCACGATTCCTGTTTTATCGGAGACGGAGAGAAGAGCGCACCGCATGAATGCATGCCAAGTTTAGCGCTCTCTGCGGAGAGAGCCAATGAAGAACTCAACGATTCGAGCAATATTGCTCCAGAAATTCACGAATCGCTTGGAGCCGCATATCGCGATTCCGGAGATCCATACCCTTCAGATTCGGCATGAGGCGCTCAAACGCAGTGACTCCCTGATCATAATCATCTTGAACCGACCCACAATATTTAGATGGTTCATCGCCGGTTTCGGCAATAGTGTTGATTGTGAACTCAGCAGCCTCCACTGATTTATCGTATTCAAGCTCGCCGGGGAGATAGTCCTTTTTCTGCTCCGAACACGCAGTTATGAAAACAATGATGAAGAGAAAAAACGGGACAATGAGGAGTGAGCGCATGATGCAGAATGGAAGAAAGTAGTATGGGCGAAACCTCGGCGAGGCTCCCACAGGAGCGAAGACGGGTGGAGCCGCTTCGGGGACTCGAACCCCGGACCTACTCATTACAAGTGAGTTGCTCTACCACTGAGCTAAAGCGGCTGATTGATGTGAAAAAGATCAAGTGAGTTGCATTACCACTGCCTGCCCACCGACCTGTCCCCCGAAGCCCAGAGGCGAAGGTGGGAGCTAAAGCGGCAACGGATGCAGTATACAGATATGCCAAAAAGTGGCTCAGATCTTTATTGAATAATTTACTATCTTCCCTATGCACTTTGCCATCAAATACATGATTGCTTCCATATTTCAATACATTGACTCAATGTGTCATACAACCATAATATCCCTCCATGACTCCGCCACGTAATGCTCCTGCGGCGACAACACAAACGCCTCTTCAGACGTTGTCTATCGACAGAAATCGGGCAGCCGAACGTATGGATCTAGAAGAAGTGAAGCGATTGGATATTCAGATTTTTTTCCTCACGGATTTACAAAGAAGAGCTTCACGTACATTATTATCACCTCAGTTAGCCACCAAATGATGTTCCATTAGATGGAAATCAGGAGTATTTGGTAATGATCGGAAACACCAAAAGCTTCGGAATATCTTGTCGCATGCCAAACCACGGGCGAACCCGTGATTCTGGCATCCTACTCTTTCGATACGCCGAGTTCTGTCCTGCCTCGCCCTTACGGACAAGGTAGTGATGGTCATCGATCTAGCCTCACCGTTGCCGATGAGATCATGCGGAGGGGAAGTTGGCGGATCGGAACCAATCCGTTACCCAACGACCCAAATCCTCCTTGCATCACCTGGAGTTTACCGAGATTCCTTTGTCACCAAAGGTCTGCTACTCGAAAGCCGTTTCATATCCCCCCGCTTTTCAGCGGGGATACTACGTCTCTGTGGCACTGGTCCTCTCCTCCATGTATGAATCGAGTGGTGGAAGAGGGTGGGCGTTACCCACCAGGCGTTCCTTGGCACGCTCGCTCGAGAGCGACGTGCCATTTTGATGCTCGGACGTTCCTCCCCACTTCGCTTCGCATTCGCGAAGCTTCGCGGGGCGACCATCTGAAAGAGCGGATCCTTATTCTAGCATAAGCTAGAATATGATGCGATGAAGCGCTCGGAACTCCTCTTTGGCATCCTGCGCATCCTGATGGATGCGTTCTCGATCTTGGGAGTTCTGCTCTTTGCATGGTGGCTTCGTTCGCACAACATTGATTTGATCCCGGGATGGCAACTCTTAGAGTCTGCTACCACCCTTCCGCCTCTCCCCTATTACGTCCGAAGTTTTGTTCTCCCGAGCATCGTTCTCTTCATTAGTATTGCAGCACTTTTAAAATTGTACCTCATCCGCATTACTTTGAGTTTCTTTCGCGAGGAATCCCGGATCATCCTCTCCGTCATCGTTTGGGTTGGTCTCGTGATGGGATGGTTCTTCTTCGTGGAGAGGCAGCTCTTCTATTCGCGTATCCTCCTCATTCATGCAACACTCTTCGCCTTCATTGTTGTGAGCGGCGGAAGAGTGATGCTGACACTCGTACAACGAATGTTGTTGAAAAAAGGAATCGGCGTGCGCAATGTGCTGACGATCGGATCGCTTCCTCCGCCAGAAACCGTGACTCGATTTTTGCAAAGAGATCAGAGGTACAAGTACATTGGCCACAGTGCATCGTTGAATAACATTCAACGAACGCTCGAAACGCTCAATATCGATCTTATCCTTCAGACAGACCCCAGCACCTCGGATGCAACAAATACGCTTATCGACTTTTGCCGCAGCAATCAGATCGGCTACGCATTCCTCCCACCCGTCCTCATCGATGTGCCGCATCTCCTCTCGGTCTTCCGCTTTGGACCCGTTCCCGTTCTCCGTTTTACGCCAACACCTTTAGATGGATGGGGTGCAATCCTCAAGCGAACAGGCGACACAGTCGCTTCACTTATCGGTCTCACACTTCTCTCGCCACTGTTTCTGACCATTGCGTGCCTCATTAAAATCGATTCGCGGGGATCGATCATGTATCGATCAAAGCGCATTGGCCAAGGCGGAAAAAATACTATCAACATTCTTAAATTCCGTTCGATGGTACAGAATGCTGATGAGTTGAAGGCTACACTGAATCATCAGAGTCACCGCAACGATGGTCCGCTCTTTAAGATCAAAAATGATCCCCGCGTGACTCGAGTGGGGAAAATTCTACGGCGATTCAGCCTCGATGAACTCCCTCAGCTTTGGAACGTCTTGAAGGGAGATCTGTCGATCGTAGGACCGCGGCCGCATTTGCCCGAAGAGGTGGAGCGGTACACGGATTTCCAAAAGCGCGTCTTTGCGGTAAAACCCGGTATCACCGGCCTTGCACAAATCTCTGGTCGATCGAATCTGCCGTTTGCTGAAGAAGTGCGCCTTGATCTGCGATACATCGAAGAATGGAGCCCATGGCTTGATCTGTGGGTGTTATGGAGAACGACGTGGGTAGTGATGAGAGGAGAGGGAGCGGATTAATATTGATAGTGTCATGCTGAGGAAGCCCCGAGTGCAACGAGGGGCTGTCACGAAGCACAAGACGGCTGCAAAGCAGCCGAATATTTCCGCGCCTTCGGCGCGGCGCACTTCGTGACGCCTTCGCTTACTTCGTAAGCTCAGGCTCCTCAGTGTGACACGAACAGTCTGTTTTCTCTCTGCAACACCCCTCACCTACTTCCAATTTAAACTTTCCATCTTTGAGCGTGATGACCGCTCCACCGATACGCTGAAGCGTGAGAATCGAAGCCCAGATCTTCACATCGGGAACATCACTATGATGAAACTCTATCTCGCCTTTTTCGATCTTCTCTCGGAATTCCATATAGAAGCTCCCATCTCTATTCGCCTGCACCGAAAGCCCCTGCTCTTCAACTTTTTCTTTGATAGCAATTTCTCGAATGCCGAGTGCCGCATCTTTGGTGATAGTGAGTGTCTGAGGACGCACCGGCATGTGCGCGATCGCATCGTTGAGGTCATCGATGAGAAGCAAAATATCTTCCTCGGAAAATCCATGACCTCGACAACCTTCCGCGATGGATTCGAGGCCACTCGCCGCACAGCCGAAGCAGTGGAGACCGTACTCCGCAAGTACCTCGGTGACTTGAGGATACTGGCCGACAATTTCCGCCACAGTCCAATCGGCAGTAACGACTACTTCTGATTTTTTTGTTGAAGCAACGCGTTTGTGAGGGCGCTTTGTGACTTTAATGCCGGGTTGCGAGACTCCGTCTTCCATAAAACGAATGGGGAATACATGATTTATCAAAGAACGCTTTCTTCTTCGCGCTCGCCATACTTTCCCGTGAGTGGCACAAACATATATGCCCCATGATCCTCTTCGACAATTTCCTCATCACTCTTCTTTCTACACACAATCATGCGCTGTTCGATGATGCCAACAGGGGCGACAAGGATTCCTCCGTTTTTCAGCTGCCAGAAAAGGTGGCGGGGAACGTCGGAACAAGCAGCGGAGATCAAAATACGATCGTAGGGAGCATGTTCCTCCCATCCATCCCCCCCATCTGCTGCATACATCGAAATGCGATCAGCAAGGCCAACGGCATCGATCGATCTTGCTGCGCGAACGACGAGCTCCGGGACGATTTCGATTGCGGTAACTTCGCACCCAAGCGCTGCTAGAAGCGCCGAAACATACCCCGATCCGGATCCAACCTCGAGCACATTCATGCCCGGTTTCACCTCAAGCAATGCCAGCATATTCATTACAGTCGTTGGTTGGCTGATTGTTTGTTCGTGTCCGATGAGAAGCGGTTGATCCAGATATGCCTGTGGATGGAGAAGCTCCGGCAAAAATTCCTCGCGGGGAACTCTTTCGAAGACATGCAGAAGCTGCTCTGGCACCCCTTGGGATCTCCATCGATCAGTAAGCATCCGTTTGGATTCGATGAGAGCAACCATGGCTGTACTCTAGTACGGAAATTCAAAGCACGAAATCCGAAACTCCCGTATATCGACCGATGCCGGATTTCGACGTTCAGATTCGGCTTTCCTCAACTCTTCTGAAGCAGCGCAACCGTTTCCACGTGTGCCGTATGCGGGAACAAATCGACCGGTTGCACCACGCGAAGATCGTATCCATTCTTCAAAAACTCGGCGAGATCGCGGGCGAATGTGGATGTATTGCAGGAAACATAAACAATTTTCTCCGGCTTATGTCCAAGGACGGAGGTAATGACTTTGGGGTGGAGCCCAGCGCGTGGTGGATCGAGAATGACACAATCAAACGCATACTTACCCCCCGGTGCGAGCTGTCGTGTCAGTATCTGTTCCGCAGCGCCTTTGTAGAAGCTGATGTTGCTAATCTTATTTTTCCCTGCAGATTTAAGCGCATCCTCCACGGCGGATTGTTCACTCTCGACTCCCACCACCTTCTCCGCAAAGCGTGCAAGGTACTGCCCGATCGTGCCGATTCCACAGTAACAATCGAGCACGGTTTCCCTGCCACGAAGATCGGCAACTTGCGCAATCGCTTGGTATAGTTTTTCGGTTGCGAGTGTATTGGTCTGGAAGAACGAAAATGGCGACAACTCGAATGTGAGATCGAACAGTCGTTCGCGAATGAACGGTTCTCCCTTCAACGCATGGATCTTTGGATTTTCGACTTTGTCGTTCAAGCCAAAATGCTCAACAACGAGAAGTGATGTGACATTCGGATGTTGGCCGAACCGCATGAATTGCTGGAACAGAGGTTCAAGCTGTTTCTTTCTCGCCTGAACGACAAAGCACACCATCTGCTCTTCTGTATGAATGCCCCTGCGCAAAAGCAAATGGCGAAGCATGCCCTTATGGGTTTTTGGATTATAAACAGGAAGATTTGTTTGCTGCATAAAACGGCGCACTTCGATGAGGAGCGAACCGATCTGTTCATCGTACAAATGACATTCTTCAATGGGAAGGACAGTCGACCATTCCCCCGGCTGATGGAACCCAATACCGGGACTCTCATCAAAATAAATCCTCTTCTTCTCTCCTGTCGCGGGATCATTCTGTTCCTCTGCGCGCATTGATCCATAGCCAAACGAGAGTTCTAATTTATTCCGATAGTTAAACACCTGCGGACTGGGGATGATGGAGAGCACACGACCGGGAAGATTTTTTCGTATCTTTTCGTCGATGGGCGTAACGTGCTCCAATGTCTCCTTCACCAATTCTTCCTTGTACAGAATCTGCTTTTGATACGGGAGATGCTGCCACACACATCCGCCGCAATCCCAAAAATGCTTGCAGCGGGGCTTAATTTCCTCGATGGAGGATTTAAGGATTTTCAGAATTTTTCCTTCTGCAAAACGATCCTTCCTTCGCGTAACTACCACACGCACCTTCTGCCCCGGAATTGCTCCATGGACGAAGATGGGGAGACCATCGATGTGCGCCAAGCCATGACCGCCGGCAGCGATCTTCTCGATCGCAAGCTCCAGCTCCTGACCCGGCTTTACACCCGTTGAATCAGTACTTGACATTTAATATAAAATAGTTTTAAATTATGCACTTTTGGAACATACCCTCTCGAGAAAAGGCACCCTGCTCTTCACGCTTGGCCTCCTCTATGCGTCTACCGTAGCAGGAAGCCTCGCACTCAGCAATGAGGAATCAACGCAATCTGATCCTCATTTCCTCGTTCCGGCGGTGCAAAGCATGGCATCGGTTACGGTGCTGTCGCAGACAAAAGTGCATGCGGTCTCGAATGTACTCCCCGTGGTCGATCAAGAAGGCATTAAACCAGAGGACAGGATGTTCCTCGATAGCGTCCTTCGATGGATGACGCCGCTGTGCCGCAATCACCTCTCGAACCTCATTGTTCGGTACGATGCAAAAGCTGAACGTGGTCAGGCAACAGCGAGTACCATTCTGCTTCGCGGAGGAATGTCCAAGAAGGAGACTGCCGCCGTTCTCATCCACGAATGCGGACATGTCATTGATCTTGGCGCACATACGGGGACTTCGGATTCCGGCGAAAGTGCATTCCCCGATGGCGATGTTCCCGCGTACAACAACGACCCGAGCGTCCTCTTTTATTCCATCTCTTGGAAGAACTCATTCACGCGAAAGAGCAATTCTTCGAGAAGTGACTTCGTCGATGGCTATTCTATGCAGGATCCATGGGAAGATTTGGCAGATTCCGTCGCCTACTACGCTCTCCACCAAGAGGCATTCCAAGAGCGTGCGGAAAAGAATGAATCAATCGCACGGAAACTTGCATGGGTGGAAACGTATGTCTTCGGTCCAGAATTTACAACCGCACCAAGTGAACCATGGGATGGAGAGATCGTATGGGATGTAACGAAGTTGGAGCATGGACTTACATTCTGATGACGAAGTATGAAAAAAACTATCGACGCAACACCGCAGGCGTTCGAAATTGATACTGACCACACTGCGTTATGGGTCATTGATGTACAGCCGGACTTTTTCGAAAGGGGAGGCTTTGCAGATGTTGGACAGGGGCTCGATGTCCGATGGGTACAACCCATTCTTCCTAGTATTCGAGAGATTGTAGAACTTGCTCGCACGAGTGGTATACAAATAATTTTCACGAGAGAAGCGTACCAACCTGATCTCAGTGATGTGCCAGAGCCATGGCTCAAAGCACCGGAGAATGCACGCATCGGGAGTCGCGGAAAAGAGAATCAAGGGAAATGGCGATTCCTCATTGATGGCGAACGGGGCACCGAACTTATGATTGAAACAAAGCCCGAAGATATCATCCTCCGAAAAGCGAGCAAAGATGCATTCGTGAGGCCATCTATTGGGAACAGAAGAATAGATCTTCTTAAAAAATTACGGAGACTGGGGCTGCGTCAGTTCCTCTTTACTGGAGCCACAAGCGGGGTGTGCGGTGCCAGCACCATCAGCCGCTCCAGTGATGAGGGATTTGAATCCGGCATCATCACAGATCTGATGGCAGACTACGATCATGGTATTCATGCTGCAGCGATGAAAAATGCAGGCGGAAGAGACCAAAAATGGCCTTGGATCTCCGCTTGTCTTACAACATCTGAGGCTGTGAAGAGGGCACTAGCAGCGTGATCATAGCAGCCTCCACTCATGACGCTCTCCTCGCGTCTCTCCTCGCTCTCGCCTTCGCCTTATTCCTGCGCTTTGCCATAGAACTCTTTGGCCTGCGGGTCACAAGTGTGGAGCCTTTTTTCTGCTTATTGGCGGCATGTCGTGTCATAGGATTCGTGAGGGAGGAAGTGGACAGGACGTAGTGAACCAAAAAGAACGAGGAAGAACAAGGAGAATCACGGTAGTATAAGCATGTGCTCCTTACATACAATGGACCCTCCTACGCTCCTGCGGAGCTACGGAGGGCAAGTAGAACGACCCTCTCCAGCCTGCACGCCATTGCCACTCTCCATACGTGCTCTCGTAGTTCAACGGATAGAACGACCCTCTCCTAAGGGGTAGATGTAGGTTCAATTCCCACCGAGAGCACCACAAGAAATAGAGTGATGGAAAGGAAATTAAAGCTTCTTCAAAAAATCGATGTACTGCTCCCCATAACCCATTTTCCCATAAAATTTTCTTGCGGCTTCATTGGCAGCAACGGAGGCTACACTGCTGAACTCGCACCCAATACTGCGAAAGTAATCTTCGATCGATGCCATCAATTTTTCCGCAACGCTCCTTCCACGAAATTCTTCTTTGATGAAGAATGCATCGATGAAGCCCTGTTTAGCGGGGAACTTATTAAGCCCATCACGCTCGTCGGATTCAACGATAAATCCGATACCGTACCCTGCGACTGCGCCATCGGCTTCGGCAATAAACGTCTTGCCCTGATGACGAAATGCATTCTCCATCGAAAGCTTTGCATACTGTGCCGCATCAAATTTTTCTTTGGGTCGAAAACGCTTGTGGGAATCGATCTGCGACATCAGATCGACAATCGATACAGTCATGCGAGTTACCTCGTCCCAATCGGCATCCCGGTATTCACGGACAAGAATCTTCATGAGGAGAAATTGAGACTAATATTATACTATTCAGTTAAATAGTATAATAGTTAACTCTTCAATACATACACCTCCCTCGTCTCCGTCGGCAACGTACTCTTCTTCAGCTTCACCTCTTTTACCTCTTCCAAATCTTTCCCTCCACAGGCGGCAAGTACATCGCGGTAGGACTTTTCGTCGCCGGTCTTCACGGGAATGATGACGCGGGGATCCACTTCTTCGAGGAGTTTTTGAACGGCTTTTACATCTCCCGCGGGAACGACGAGGACATCCAGATCTCCGATCACTTCTGTATCTGCTTCTGTGAGTTCGAAGAGTGGCGCACTCATAAAACCGCAGCGCATGTCTTCCGCGGTGATGATGTAACTCACTTGATCGTTCTCTCCCTTACCCATTGCACGGATCGTGACACCGCCAAAGTCATACTCCCCCGGCCACGAGATTTGGTCGTTTGAATCTCCTTCCTGCGGCAAAGCATGGAGCAAACGCACCCCTTCTTTTACCTTCGTTTTCGGTTCAGGAAACAGAAGTAATGATCCGCTCTGCGTCTCGCACAGGATGCTCGAGCCGCCCTGGAGTTGAATTTTCATGGGATGAAAGGGAATACGAAGGGCTAATACTGCCTGACTCTACAGGAGAAGAGATGCCACGTTCAACCATTTGATTCTCCTCACGGTGGATGGAAGCTCCCAAGCTTTGGAGTTTTTGAGGAAGTCGCTCATAGCCGCGTTCGATGTACTGCACATCGGTAATGAGCGTTTCGCCACGAGCACAGAGCGCCGCTAGCACCATACCGGCGCCGGCACGAATATCGTTACTCGTAACTGTACGGCCGCTCAGCGGTGTTGGACCGATGATGAGTGCTTCGTGGGCATTGAGGAGCTCTACGTGTGCCCCCATTTTTTCGAGTTCATAGAGGTAGCCAAACCGACCTTCGTAGAGCCGTTCGAAGATGCGACTGACGCCTTTTGCTTGGGTCATCGCAACACCCATCGCAGCCTGCAAGTCTGTTGGAAATCCGGGAAAAATATTTGTCTTCACGCGCAGCGCTTTAAGTGTTGCACCTCCATGGACATGGAGAACGCCATCCGCACGGAGCTCATGCGGAGCGCCGAGGGATTCGAGCGCTTTGAAGAACGTCAGCAGTTGATCGCGATGCGCTCCATGAATCAAAAGATCTCCACCTGTGAGCACTCCAGCAAGGGCAAAGAATCCTACTTCGAGGTAATCCGTTGTCACCGTATGCACTGCTCCGCGTAATCCCGTACCTGTAATTGTGAGATCGTGAGATCCGATTCCTTCGATACGCGCGCCCATGGCGACGAGCAACCGGCAGAGATCCTGGACATGCGGCTCGGCTGCAGCAATGTGAATCTTTGTCTCTCCACGCGCAGTTGCCGCAGCAAGGAGAACGTTCTCCGTTGCCGTCACGGAAAATTCCGAGAGGACGATGACCCCACCCGTGATCGATCCCTTCAGATGTAATGTTTCATCATCCGAATGATTCTCCGCTCCAAGCTGTACGAGTGCATCAATGTGCGCATCGACAGGGCGCTTCCCGAGCACGCATCCTCCGGGATACGCGAGGATCACCTCTCCGCACCTCGCAAGCAGCGGACCAAGAAGAAGAATGGATCCGCGGAATTTCTTCACAAGATCGTGGGGAATCTTTTTACACTCAAGATGCTCTGCACAAATTTTCAGCGTGTGATCGCGGAATGAATATTCGACGCCAAGAAACGAGAATATTTCGAGCAGCGTGAAGATATCCGCAATCTCCGGTACGTTATGGAGCGTTACCTCTTCCCGGGTGAGGAGTGCCGCGCACATGCAGGGCAAAGCCGCATTCTTAGCACCACTCACAGTCACCTCTCCACGAAGCGGCGTAATGCCATTGATCCGGTATCGGATGTCCTGAGGCATGGATGAGAATTGTAGCGGAAATTCAAAACTTGAGTAACAAAATTGAATGAAAATCCGAAGTCCAAAATACGAAAACCTAAGAAGAATTGTGCTGAGAATCGAGCATTATTGAGGAACGAGGAGTTAGGAATTAGAATTTAGAATTTAGGATTTCTCGTCTCGTCTCTCTCTTCGTTCTGAACTCAAGAATGAGGAGGAAGAGGACTCCCACCGTGATACAACTATCCGCGATGTTGAAGTACGGCCACCAGCCGATGCGGATGAAATCGGTGACTTGGCCATCGTTGAATCGATCAATGATATTGCCAAGTGCGCCGCCGAGGATCAAACCGAATGCAATGAATGATTGTTGATCGTTCCTCGATCGAAACGCAAGCACAACGACGAAAATGAGAACAGCAGGGATCAGCGTTGCAATGAGCCAAGGCGGAAGATCGATACCAAAGGCAATGCCGTCATTCACCGTTCGTTCGAATCCAACGAAGGAGCCGATGATCGACACGCGCTCCGCAAGAAAACGATCCACAAGCCACGTGGAAAGAATCGAGGAGAAGAGCGCGCCTGAGACAGTGAGCAGAAGAACTGGCATACTGTGATCCCGTGTTTCGTAAGTATGACACACTCCTCCTCGGCGTCACGATAGGATTGACAATCTTCGGCCTCGCTATGATCGCGAGCGTATCGGTGTTCGAGAGTTTTCAGATTACATCGCGCTTGGTGCAGAGCGGGGACGCGACGGAAGCAAGCAACTCGTTCTACCTGTGGAGGAATTTTTGGCATGTTATTTCGGGGTTGGGACTCATGGCATTCTTCGCGACGGTCCCCTACCACCTCTGGGAAAAAATCGCCCTGCCGCTTTTCGCAGTCAGTCTGATTCTTCTCCTCATCCTCTTCGTTCCCGGCGTCGGCGCCGAATACGGAACGTCTCGCAGCTGGCTTGATATCGGACCATTTTCGCTGCAGCCATCTGAATTTATGAAGCTCTCTCTCATTCTCTACCTTGCCGTCTGGCTGCAGAAACGGGAACAACTGATCCAAACTCTGGAGCAGGGATTTTTTCCATTCGCAATTCTCCTCACCGTGACGACATTTCTCCTCGCGCTGCAACCAGATCTTGGATCGGTACTTGTTCTTACATCGATCGCGGTTTCCATGTTTTTCATTGCAGGCGGCAACATCATCCACATCATCATCGGCGGTGCTATCAGCGGATTCCTTTCGATGCCATTTATTTTAAGCAAGGGGTACATCCGCGCGCGATTCCTCGCGTTCATCAATCCAAATGATCCGACGATCACAGAATCCATTGGATTCCAAATCAATCAGGCGCTCATCGCCGTAGGAAGCGGACGATGGTTTGGACAAGGATACGGAAAATCCGTGCAGAAATTCGGCTACCTGCCCGAGGTGCAAAGCGACATGATTTTCGCCGCGATGGGAGAGGAGCTCGGGTTCTTCCGCTTACTCATTATTCTCTCGCTCTTCAGCATCCTCATTATACGAGGGTATCGCATAGCACAGCTCGCACCGGATCGGTTTGGACTCCTTGTTGCTGCGGGAATCACATCCTGGATCGCGTTCCAGAGTGTCATCAATATCGCTGTGAACCTTGCGCTCATGCCGATTACCGGCTTGACGCTTCCACTCATCAGTTATGGAGGATCATCACATTGGTCACTGCTTGCTGCGATCGGCATTCTTCTGAATATTTCATCGCGCACGACCGAGAACACCATGACGACGAGACGAAGGGAGCGGCGCGGAATCTACAATGCGATTGCGAGGCCGCTTCGGAACACGTAGTATGATTCTCTCGACGAATATGATTCGCATTCTTTTCTGCGGCGGCGGTTCTCTTGGGCACCTTGCGCCAAGCATTGCCGTATGGGAAACGTTGAAAGCAAAAGTACCGAATGCGAAAGCACTCTTCGTGTGTTCGCTGAAAAAAGATGACCGAAAATTTCTCCGGAAAGAACGAGTGCTCTTTGCGCCGCTCATTGCTCCGCGAACAAATTCATTCCTCCGCGCAGCGCTTTTCCCGTTTTTGTTTCCCCTCGGATGCTTGGAGGCATTGATCGTTCTCCTTCTCTTCCGCCCGCACGTGATCTTTGCAAAAGGCGGGTACGTGTCGGTACCGGTCTGTCTGATGGGGAAACTCCTTTTCCGTCCGATTGTTCTCCATGAATCGGATCGCATGATGGGGAGGGCAAACCGCATGCTCTTAAAATTTGCGCGACATCTTTGCATAGGAGCCCCCGAGAAAGATATTGCGAATGCGGATGTGATGATGATGCATCGGCTCTCGGTCCATGCGACAGGAAACCCTGTACGAGCAATGCTGACAAAGGGGACGCGGGATGGCGGCATGCGCGTTACGAGATTTTCCGGCAAGCGACCTGTGCTCCTCGTGACGGGAGGAAGCCAGGGGGCAGAAGCATTAAATCAGGCGGTGTGGCGAAATTTAGGATCGCTTGTGGAGCTCTGCGATGTCATCCACATTGCGGGTCGTGGAAAAATGAATCCGCAGAAGAAGCACGGACGCTACATGCAGTGCGAAGTGCTCTACGATGAACTGGAACACATCTATGCGTTCGCTGATCTTGTCGTGAGCCGCGCGGGAGCCAGCGCCATTGCCGAGCTCGCAGCCACGGGAAAACCGGCAATCCTCGTACCACTGCCGGATGATGTTCAAATGCACCAAGGAGAAAATGCCCGGTTTCTTCGCCAAGCGAATGCCGTGATCACGATCGATCAGCGCGAGCTCGACACGGCACTCGTTCCGACTGTACAAAAACTTCTTGCAGACGAGACCAAACGGAAAGAACTTGGCAATAGACTTCGCGCATTTGCCGATCCCGATGCTGCAGACCGTATTGCGAATATCTTGATTGCAACAGCTCGACATGAGGCGTAGGGTAGCGTCCCGTATGCGTTCCATCGTCCTCGCGCTTTCTTTTGCGCTTATCCTCCTCACCGGCTGCACCACTGTAACGAATACTCCTCCTTCTCCCGCAGGAACGGACTCTTCTTCATCCGCTGCGGATATTCCCCTTCTCTCTGGCATGCACACCGTTACCCTAAAAACATCGCTTGGCGATATCACTCTGGAGCTCGATGCAGATGTAGCACCGAAGACAGTGACGAATTTCATCACTCATGCGAAGAACGGCTACTTCGACGACCTTACATTCCACCGTGTCATCAAAGATTTTATGATTCAAGGAGGAGACCCCGCAGGAACCGGCATGGGTGGCGAGAGTATTTTTGGCGGCACATTCGAGGATGAAATCAATGCAACAAGTTACAAACTGGATACGATGACCATCGCCGATGTCGCACCGGCTGATCAGCTTTCGCAACTCCCGGAAGAAATGCGCACGTGGTCACTCAAGCAGTACTACGAAGCGCAGGGCTACCACTACCGTGATGATCTCACATCGCTCCCGATGGTGAAGGGTGCGATTGCCATGGCAAACCGCGGACCTGCGACCAATGGATCACAGTTCTTCATCGTTCATGCTGCATCGACACCATGGCTCGATGGCAAACACACCGTCTTTGGAAATGTGACGGAGGGAATGGACGTCATCGATGTCATCGCAAATGTCGCCGTGGGTGAAGGCGATGCTCCAGAGGAGAAGATCACGTTCACCGTGGAAGTTGCGGACTGAGTTGTTGGAAATGATCTGACGTTGTTTGATGCTGCAAAGCAGATGATACGAAGTGTGGCATACTTCACCCATGCGCACCCGCTTCCCACCATCCCCCACCGGATTCCTCCACATCGGGAATCTCCGGACTGCGCTCTTTGCATGGTTGATGGCAAAGAAAACAGGAGGAATATTTACACTGAGAATTGAAGATACCGATCAAGTGCGCGAGGTTCCGGGTGCACTTGAAAAAATTGTGCAAACGCTCGCATGGGCGGGCTTACGGCCAGATGAAGGAGTGATGTTGGATGAATCCGGCACGTTGATCGAAAAAGGCGAGTACGGACCCTACCACCAATCGAAGAGACTGCCGATCTACAGGAAGTACGTTGATGAGTTATTGATGAGCGGTCACGCGTACCATTGCTTCTGTACTACAGAACGCTTGGAAGAGATGCGTAAAAAACAACAAGCGCTCCACCAAGCACCGATGTATGATCGCCATTGCATCAATCTTCCTGCAGAGGAAGTGAAGCAACGCATTACCGCAGGAGAGAAGCATGTCATCCGCATGCGCGTGCCGCGAGAGGAAACTATCACGTATCATGATGAGATCTATGGAGATCTGAGTTTTAAAGGACACACGATCGACGATCAAGTACTTTTGAAATCCGATGGATTCCCGACCTATCACCTCGCCCATGTTGTGGATGATCATTTGATGAAGATGGATATGGTGAATCGCGGCGAGGATTGGCTGCCATCACTGCCAAAACATCTCCTCCTCTTCCGCTTCTTCGGTTGGGAGCCGCCAAAGTACGCGCATGTACCTCTCCTCCTCAACAAAGATCGCAGTAAGTTGAGCAAGCGCCAAGGGGATGTTGCAGCTGAAGATTATTGGAAAAAAGGATACCTGCCAGAAGCCATCATCAACTTCCTCGCGCTGCTTGGATGGAATCCGGGAACAACACAGGAACTCTTTTCACTCGACGAACTCATCCAAGCCTTCAGTCTCGACCGCGTGCACAAGGCGGGCGCGGTGTTCGATGTCGAAAAACTCGATTGGCTGCAGGGACAGTGGATGCGAAAATTTGCACCGAAGGACTTCGCGGATCGTATCCGCCCGATTGTGGGAGTAGCGTTTAAGGAAGCAATGAGTGATGAGAAATTCACAGAGAAAGCCGCTCTGATTCAGGGGCGCATCATGTTCTTCCACGAAGCGTCGGACATGATGGGATTCTTTTATTCAGAGCCACACGTGACTGCCAATCTCCTTGCGAGCGAGAAGCAAAAAGTAAAAATGGAGGATCTGCCGAAAATTATGGAACTCCTCACCAGCACTCTTTCTGCCATTCCAGAGGGAGAGTGGTCACGCGAGGGAATTTCGAACGCACTCGAATCCGCAATCACCTCCTCCGGATTCAAGAAAGGCCAGATCCTTTGGCCGCTGAGAGCAGCACTTACAGGCAGAGAATATTCGCCGGGGGCGTATGAGGTGGCTTTGCTTCTTGGGAAGGAGGTGACGATTGCTCGGATCATGAAGGCAACCAAAAACCAGTAACGAGTAACTAATAACCGATAAATCATCGTATCTTGTGACTCCCCTCATGAGTCGCTACCATAAACCCATGCCCCTCCCCCCCGAAGTCCGCGAACGCATGCAGAAGACCGGCGATGTCAAAGTCACTCTAAAGACTTCTGCCAACGAACAAGCAGTGATCGAAGGAAAAACGACCGTGCCGTTCAGTGCATTCGTCAAACTCATTTTGCAGAGAAAAGTACAGGGACTGATGAAGGAGGCGCAGGATGAGCCGGTGATTCTTTCATCAAATCTCCTCACCAAAATCGCAAGCGCACCAGGGGACACGCTGGAGGATAAGAGCAAAGTGATCCTCACGGCCTGTGTCATTGGGCTCTGTGGAGGATTTTTTCTTGCCGCTGCGGGGATCGTCATCCTCGGCATGCTTGGCATCGCGATAGAACAGAAAGAGCTCCTCGTGGCGCTCGGAACATTCCTTGTCGTTGCACTGGCTGTCTTCAGCGCCCTGCAGATTCAAACGAGAAAAATCAGAGAGCGCTTTGTGGAGAAGATCGAGAGGGTTGCGGAGATGTTCAGCAGATAATGCTCTCTTCGAGCGCCCGCAAAGCGGGCATCGAGAAGCTCCATTTCATTTTGATTGCCTCTCGATTCGCCTCTCGCTACGCTCGAGGCTCACTCGAGGAAAGCCACTATGCTGAATATCCAAGAAAACATTTCCCTGCGCCCAAAAACCACGATGAAGATCGGCGGGGTGGCGCGATACTATGCGGAGCCAAAAACGAAGGCGGAGCTTGAAGAAGCCATTCAATTTGCAAAGGAAAAGGAAGTCCCCGTCATTCCGCTTGGCGCAGGATCAAATACGATCTTCGCCGATGGCACCATCAATGCGCTCATCATCAGAATTATTGCCGATGATGTTGCGATCAACAAAAATCTTGTCACGGTGAGCGCAGGTAAATATCTTGCAATGCTCATTAACGAACTCGCTGAACAGAATCTGGATCTCTCGTCGCTCACGGGAATTCCCGGCACAATCGGCGGTGCTACTTTCGGGAATGCGGGGCAGGGCCCGAAAGGGATTTGGATCGATGCGTTTATTGAGTCAGTCACTGCATACATCGATGGCACATGGAAAATTTTGAGTCGAGAGGACTGCCAATTTCGATATCGTGAAAGTTACTTCAAAGACAATGCTCAAAGCTTCCCCATCATTTGGGAAGTGACGTTGAACGTTCCTTCCGGGGATCGTGATTCGATCAAAGCAACCATCGAATCGCTCTTACAGAAGCGCATCGAAACACAACCGCATGTTCGTACAGCGGGATCGTGCTTCAAAGCGGTAGGAGAAACTCCCGCATGGAAACTCATCGATGCTGCGAATCTCCGTGGGTTCAAAATTGGCAACATCGAGATCAGCACAAAACATGCGAACTTCCTCATCAGCGACAAAAATCCAAACTTTGCCGACGCGAAGGCATTAATTCAGAAGGTCAAAGAATTGATCCCCGAAGGTCTTGAGGTCGAGATGCGGTGTGTCGAGGAAGATGGCAGTCTGGCCCATTGAATGTACAATGCCCCCATGCAACGAGACCCTCATTCCCACAAAGGCCAAAATGGCGTTGTCACCATTGTTGGCGGCAGCCGCACAATGCACGGCGCACCGACCTTTTCTTCGCTTGCAGCAGAGGCCTCCGGCGTTGATTTGATTCATCCCTGCATTCCAGAGTGCCACGAATCCGTGATTCGGAGTTTCTCACTCAACTTTATCGCTCACACGTTCCGTGGAGATGATCTGAGCAAGGCGGATGTTTCGGGGATCGAAGAAATTTTAGCCACGAGCACTGCAGCGGTGATCGGACCCGGGCTCGCCTCGTACGATACGACACAAAAGGCTGCACAAACACTCATCAGCGAAGCAGCGGTGCCGATGGTCATTGATGGCACAGCGCTCCAACCATGGACATTCGATGCACTCAACGGAAAAACAGCCGTCATCACACCGCACATTGGGGAGCTCTCCCGCATGCAGGAACAAGTTCTCCAAAATAAATCCCATGAGGAACTCAAGGATATCGTCTGCACGATCGCAGCGGCACGGAATGTGACAATTGTATTGAAGGGGGCAACGGACATTATTGCGAGCTCGAAGAGTTGTTCCGAAACCAAGGGCGGCAATGCGGGACTCACGAAAGGTGGAACAGGAGATGCGCTCGCGGGACTCATCGCTGGACTCATGGCGCAAGGGATTGATCCCGCTGATGCGTGCATCATGGCGTCAACAATCATTAAGCGTGCAGCAACGGTTCTATATCCAGAAAAGGGATATGGATTTACAACATTTGAGGTGATTCAGCAGATTCCGCATCTTTTGCATACGTATGCATGACGCTTTTCTCGAGCGAGTCCTGAGCGCGATACGCAGCATCGCGTCGAAGGGCGAGTCGAGAGACTGTTCACTCTTCTCATATGCCTCTCGACTCGCTCCGCTCCGCTTCGCTCGCTCCCACCTTGGCGGGCAGGCGAGGAAAGCCACCTTTCCTTCTCTTCCAACAATTCCCTAACATTCGCATCGGCCTCTACGGCAAAGATTCCGCCTCCTCATCCGATGAGGAATGTGCAGCTGCACTTGGTTTTGATCGTGTCGCGAAGCTCAACCAAGTTCATGGGAGTGTGACTCATCGTGTCGATCAACCAACCGGATTTGAAACACAAGGCGATGGCTTGATCACGAATACACCGGGGCTCGCACTCTCGGTTCGATGGGCGGATTGCCAAGCATTCGCGATCTACGCTCCAAAAGAAAAAGTGATCGGCGTGCTCCATGCAGGGTGGAAAGGAATGGCTGCACATGCGATCACCAAATTGTATGAACAGCTTCATGAGGCATTCAATGTCACTCCTGAGGAAACATTCGTCGGCATGGCGCCTTCGCTCTGCAAAACCTGCGCGGATTTCAGTGATCCCATGAACGAACTTCCGCCTCATCTCCATCCATTTGTGGAAGGGAAGAATGTAGATCTGCAAGCCGCTGCGGATTTTGAGCTCGATTCTCTTGGCGTTCTAAAACATCAATGTGAGCGACATTCAGCCTGCCCAAGATGTGGGGATGGCTACTGGAGCTGGAGGAGGGATAAGAAAGAAAATGCGAGGAATTATCTCACGATAGGACTCATATAAAAAAACAACTCGCGAAGCGCGGCTTCGCCGCACTGGAGCGCATCCTTACAGGGAAAGGGGGCTCATGGGGGAAAACCGTAGGTTTTCCACCATGAAGACAATCCCAACAACCGTGTGCGCCATTCGCTTATTTCCCTGGGTTGCTACCAGGTGGGGCTCCGCATCCTTTGGCCACGGCCAGAGGTGATTAGGTGCCCCGATCGCGAAAGTTTTGAAGAGAAAAAAGTGAGGCGCTACAACGAGGAGTCGAGACAGGAAGAGTGTAGTAGAATCACTACTCCATGCAAAGCCTCCCCGATCGCATCCACAGCGCAAACGCACTCCTCGCTCCCTCTGCGGTTCCGCATGGCACGCAGTTAGGACGCGAACATGAAGAAGCGGAGGACGCAACTCGTTTTCCATTCCAACGTGATCGCGATCGTATTATTCACTCACAAGCGTTTCGGAGACTCAAAGCAAAAACACAGGTTTTTATCGCGGAAAGAGGAGATCACTATCGCACGCGACTCACGCACACGATGGAAGTCGCGCAGATCAGCCGCGATATGGCGAGAACACTCTCGCTCAACGAAGATCTGGCGGAATGCATCGCCCTTGCCCATGATCTTGGCCATACGCCCTTTGGACATGCGGGTGAGGATGCCATGCGGGAGGAAATGGAGCAGTGCGGCGGAACATTCGAGCACAACATGCAGTCACTCCGGATTGTGACTGTGCTCGAAGAACGAACATCCAAATATGCGGGACTCAATCTGAATCGCGAAGTATTGGAGGGACTCATGAAGCATCGCACATCGTATGATGCGGTGCACGGCGATCTCCCGCGTGCACCATCACTCGAAGCGCAGATTGTGAACCTTGCGGACGAAATCGCTTACACGGCGCATGATACGGATGATGGATTGCGAGCCAATCTCCTCACACACGAGGAGCTTCTCACCATTCCGCTCTACGACGAAGCATTCGCCAAAACCCGCACCAATGGGACCGAAGTGCGTGGGACCCTGATCCATCTCCTCGTCATGGATGCGTATGCAGAAACTGAGCGGAGACTCGCGGCAGGCACTATTCGAACGCTCGATGATGTCTACAATGCTGCAACTGATCTTGTTGCATTTTCGGATACTATGACAGCGAAGCTTTCCTCGCTCCGCATATTTCTCCATGAGCAATTCTACAGTTCCAAAGAAGTGCGCGGGTACTCGGAGGAAGGCATGCGCATTATCCAAACTCTCTTCCGAAAATATAAAGAGCATCCACCGGAAAAAGTCCTCGCACTCCAAAAGAGAACAGGGGGAACGTTGCCCAAAGCAATCAAAGATTACATCGCAGGAATGACCGATGCGTACGCAGCGGCGATGGCAGGAGACACATAATACGTCATGCTGAGCGGAGTGAGTTCGTCCGCCTTGGCGGACGGACGAACGCAGTCGAAGCACGTCGCCACTGGAATAAGTGTTGAAGTCGCGACGTGCTTCGACTTCGCCCCTCGACAAGCTCGGGGCTCCGCTCAGCATGACGTGTTTATTCTCCCATCACCACCTCGATCGGTGCCAAAAATTCTGTCGGATCCATCGCTTCTCCATCGATGCGTGTCTCGAAGTGTAGATGGGATCCTGTGGTATAGAACCCCGCGCCTTTTGTCCCCGGTCGTCCGCCAACTTTCGCTATCGCCTGACCCTTTGTGACGGCTTCCCCCTCGCGCACGAGGAATTCACTCACGTGGCCGTACACCGTTTCGAGCCCATAATCATGTGCGATCTTCAGCGTGCTATACCCATACCCCATATCGCTCACACGGCTCACGATGCCATTCGCCGTTGCATGGATGAGTGTCCCCTGCTCCTGCGGAATATCGACCGCAAAATGATCAAAGCCAAAACGCTTCTTATACGATTTCTCCATGAATCCGGCACTGATTCCTTTGCTTGGATATACCGGCCAGAGGAGCGCGAATTCTCCGGGCTGAATGCGAACGTACTTCTCCTTGATCGTCGGATGTGGATTGTGAGCAAGCTCGTTATATTCCTGACGAATCATCGCTTCGAGCCTCTCGCGATCTCCACTGATGGCGGAAAGTACCGCGCGCGCCTCTCGCAAATCACGATTCACTGCAGAAAGATGGTTGAGTCGTTGTGTAAGTGCTTGACGGTAACTCTCGAATGCAGCCACTCTGCGACCAATGGCATCCTGCGATTTCATAGACACTTTCGCAAGTGCACGCTCAATCGCCGCTCGCTCGCGTTTGTTCTTCGATTCCTCTGCACGAAGACTTGCAAAATGCGATTGCAGTATTTCTTCTTTCTCACGCAGAAATGCAAGGTCTTCGTGTGCTTCGATCATGAGGCTCCCCGGTGAACCGCCAATGGGGAGAACCTGCGGAAGGCGCGAAATCAGTAGGCCTGCTACCGCAAGTGATGTGGCGCTGAGCGCAAGAAGAGTGAGATGTTTGTGCATGTGGGTTTCTCCCTATTATACGCCAAAAAGAACGTTATTTCCACTCAAACACCTAGGTGGTCATTACCGAAATGCATGCACTTTTATAACGTCATGCTGAGCGAAGTGACCCTGCACCAGAGCGAAGCGATTGGTGCAGGGGAACGCAGTCGAAGCACCTCGCAACTAAACAATTTCTTCCACTAAGATTCCTATACACACTTCTTTTTGATAG